>Ga0209591_10000180_pt1 | contig 81859 bp, 74 predicted proteins | sample MAT01_FD_187207 | JGI IMG/M metagenome (GOLD analysis project Ga0209591, IMG submission 187207) | Freshwater microbial communities from Lake Fryxell liftoff mats and glacier meltwater in Antarctica - MAT-01 (SPAdes) (version 2) | ecosystem: Environmental > Aquatic > Freshwater > Ice > Liftoff...
CCGACCTGCGCACCGGCGAGGACACGGAGTTCGCCGATCGCCTGCCCGACGCCCTGAAACCGGTCTGGGCGCCGGACGTGTGCGCGGCGCACGCCAATCCCACCGATCCGATCACCATGCTCACCGATCAGTATCGCCGCGGCCAGCGGACGGCCGCCGCGCACGCGGCGTTGCGGCCGCGTCTGTGGCAGGGCCGGCAGCCCTACCCGATTCGGCGCCTCCTCGATTGCGCGCGCATCTCGCTGCTGGCAACGCACGGGCGCGCGCGCGTAATGGCGGTGTGCGTGTGGCCGCTGCTGGCATGCTGCGTCGCGGCCTATGTTCTGGGCCTCGCGAAAGGCGGCCGCGAGGCCTAGCCGGGCATCGCCACGTGGCCGGCGCCACGATGGGCCGGCCAGCATTCTGGCGCTCGTTGGTGAGCAGGCGCGCACGCGCTTTCAGCAAGTAGTCAACTTCGACACACGGCGAGTCGGCCCATGCCCGGCGCGATGCGGGCTGGTGTGCGCGACAGCTGGTGTGCGGGACCTTGACGGTGCCGCAGGCTCGATGGCAAGCGCGATTGGCATGGCCTGGGCGCTGGCGCACAGAACGCCGATCCTCGCGGTTGCCGCCTGCGCGGCGGGACTCGCAAGCTGCAGCGACGACCACCGCCCGCCGGCCGCCGCGATCGCGGATGCCCAGCGCGCATACCGCACGAGCCTCGCCCCCGCACCGGTTGATGCCGACGTAGACCCCTGCGAGGACTTCTACCGGTACGCCTGCAACCCCTGGATGAACGCCAATCCGCCGAGGCCCGACCGGCCCATCATCGGCCGAGGCCTGGATGGAGTGCACGAGCGATCGCGGCTCTGGCTCTGGGAGCGGCTCTCCGCGGAGGCGGGCGGGGAATCGGGTCCCCAAGCCGCGACCTTCTATGCGTCGTGCATGGACGACGCGGCCGCCGCGCAACGAGCCCTGCGAGACGTGGCGCCCGTGGTGGACGCCATCAACGCCGGCAGCGATGCGCGAGCGCTACTGTTGGCGCTCGCGGCGCTGCACCGCGTCCGCATCCCCGCGCTCTTCGCCGCGGTCGTGGACCGCGACTGGGATGCGCCGGGTCAGAGCATGGTGGTTGTCGGACCGACGACGTTGCCGCCACCGGCATTCGCGGACACCGATATCAACGGACGTCGCCGGATGAAGCGCTACACCTCGTACGTGACGTCCATGCTCGGCCAGCTGGACGCGCACACCGAGGCACGCGCGGGCGCGGCGCGCGTCCTGTTCGTCGAGCGGCGCTTGGCCGCCGCCCTGCCGCCGCCGGCGGCGGGCCGGCCGTTCGACAGCCGTCCCGAACGGTTGGAACGCGGCGACTTCGACGGGCGCATGGCGCCGCTGCCGTTTGCCGAGTACCTCGCCGCGACCGGCCTCGGAAACCCGGCGATCGTCGGCGTCGTCTCGGTGCCCTATCTTGAGGCGGTGCGCGAACTGCTCACCGAGCACGGGACCGCGGTACAGGACTACCTGCGCTGGGCGCTGGTGCGCGCCCTCGCCCCCCACGTCCCAGGGGCGGTGCGCGACACGCGCTTCACGTACGAACGCACGGATCGTCGGCCACGTTGGCAACAGTGCGTGGAAGCGACCGAGGCCGCGCTGCCCGACGAGGTCGCCGCGCTGTACGAAGCGGAAGCGGTTTCCGCTGACACCCGCGCGGCGACGCAGGCCATCGCCGAGGCGATCCAGCGAGCGGCGGTGCGCCGGCTCGAAGGCTCGGCGTGGCTCGACGCCGACGCGCGCCGCGCCGCCACGGACAAGGTCGGGCGGATGCGCGTGCTCGTCGGCCTCCCGGCCAGCGCCGCCGCGCCGTTGCCGATCCGGCGCGACGCCTACCTCGTCAATCTGCTGGCGGCCCATGCGCGCCTGCAGGAACGGATGGTGGCGCAGCTCGATTCCGGCCCCGACCCACGCGTCGATCTGGCCCCGACCTCGACGGCCAATGCCTTCTACCGCAGCCGTACCAACGATGTTGTCGTTCCCTTGGCCATAGCGCAGGCGCCCTACTTCGACGCGACCCAGCCCGCGGCGGCCAACTTCGGCGCGCTTGGGGCCGTCATCGGCCACGAGATCGGCCACGCGTTCGATCGCTACGGACGGCAGGTCGATGCCGACGGACGCTCGCGCGACTGGCTCTCGAGATCCCAGGACGGTCTGCGCACACGAGAGATCTGCCTGGCCGAACGCCTGGCGCGTGAGGAGGCAGCGCCGCGGTACGACCAACGCGGCGACCGGGCGGCGGCGCTCGTCGCCGCCGCGTCGGTTGATGCCGAGCGGACGGTCGATGAACATCTGGCCGACGTCGCGGGCATCGCCTTCGCCCACGACGCCTTTCGCGAGCACGCGGCCGTGCACGGCCGCGGCGCCGCGCCGGCGGCGACGAGCGACGACCGCGCATTCTTCCTCGCCGACGCGCAATCGTGGTGCACCAGCGTGCATCCGCTGGCCGCACACTGGCTCGCTCGCGTCGACCACCACGTCCCAGCCCCTGCACGGGTCAACGCCACTGTCGCCCAGTTTCCGGCCTTCGCCGACGCCTACGACTGCGCGGCTGGCGCGGCGCTCCGCCCCAGCCAGACCTGCGACGTGTGGTAGCGCGGCTTGCCTATGCGTGCCGGAGGCCGCGACCATCGCGTCGAACCCAGCGAATCGCCCGAGCCACGCGCGGCGGGGCGCGCACGCCGGCGGCGCGTATCGACGGCTCTCCCGCGGCGGCACCGGCCGCGCCGCAGGTCCTACGGATAGGAGAGGGAGACGCCGCGGAAGGCGAGGTCGCGCGCCAAACCGCCGAGGCAGTTGGTCAGGTCGACCAGGTTGGTCAGGCCGTCGCAGGGCGCACCGAAGGTCAGCCGCGCGATCTTCGCGTCGTCACATGAGTTGCGCAGCTTGACGACGTAATTGTCGAAGATCGTCTGCCCGGTGATCAGCGGATCCTCGGCGCAGGGCCGGCCGTGGATGATCGGCGATCGCCGGCAGGAGTACAGCAGCGTGTTGAACTTCGACGAGTACTTCTGCGTCAGCTTGGCGATCTCCTTGCGGCAGCGCAGCAGGTCCTCGGCCAGGGTCCCCTGGCTGCCGAACACGGCGTCGCCGAGGACATTGCCGTACTCACTCCAGGCCTCGGTCTCGAGGCACTCCATCAGCGCCGCGACCGTGCGTGCGGACGTGCACGGCGCCCCCCACCCCGGCATGCTCTCCTGCACCGCGGCGACGCTGATGTCGTCGCAGGCCGCGTCGAGCTTGGTCTGGTAGTGGCCGATGGCGCGCAGCACGCCGCGCTGCAGGTTCGAGTCGAGCAGGGCACAGGCGGGATCGGAGAACGGACACAGGCCCGGGTCACAGGCGCCGTCGGTCTTGCCGACCGCCTCCCGCTGCCGGCAGCGCGTGATATCGCCCATCTTGATCTTCATCCGCTTCGCCATGCCGCCGCCGGCGGCGACGCGGTCGCGGCACAGCGCGGCGCCGATCAGCGGGCGCTCGACGGCGCAGCCCGAACCCTTGCGACAGCGCTCCGGCCGCAGCACGGCCACGGTGCGCAGCGCCCCGCGCCGATTGACGCTGTTCTTGGCAAACATCGTCTTCTCGAAGGCGGTCTCCCAGCAGACGTCGTTGTTCAAGTTGGCCAGCTGGACGAGCAGCGGAAACTGGTCGTCCGCCAGCGGGAAGCCGATGTCGAGCAATTCGTCGCCGCGCGCGGTCACGCTGAGCTGCGCCTCGCCGAGACTGCCGGGCAGGGCCCGGATCGACTGCAGGCCGCCGGCGCTCCCCGTATCGTCCCGGTACCAGTAGCTGGTGCGGTTACCACGCCACTTGCTACCCGGGGCGACCTCGACGTCCTTCACCAGCGCCTCGGCGGTGCCGGCGTAAATGCAGAAAGCGTAGGGGGCGTCGACCGTCGGATCAGCGAGCTCCTCGAGGGCGATGTCCAGCGCCGCCGCCCGCCACGTGAGCTTCGCCCCGTGGTGCTTGCGCTTCATGACGCTGAGCTGGCCGGTCTCCGCCTCGACGCAGACGCTCGGGATGGCGGGGCACGCCGAGGCGCGGGCGGACGGCGCGGCGAGCGACGGGACAACGGCGACGACCGCCGCCAGCACCAAGGTGGTACGAACAGCGACGGATCGGCGCCCGAGACGGCGGCGCACGCGGCAAGCTGCGGAGGAGAACGACACGAGCATTTCCGACGACCCTGCAGTAGTCGCGGAGGCTTTTGCAAGACGTTCCTCACGGGGCAGCACAACTGGTGCCTGGGGGGACCTGCCGTGGCGTGCATGGGCAACGCGATTGCACCACCGACTACCGGTACGACGTCATCAACCCCGCCAATGCCTACGAACCCATCGCGGAGCGCCTCCGGGATGCAGTCGCGCGCAGCGGCGCGACGCGCATCGTCGACCTCCGCCCAGGCGGTGGCGGCGCGTGGCTGCGGCGCGAACCGGCGCTCGACGCGCGCGACCCTGCCTCGGTCAAGGCCTTGCACGTCCCGCCGGGGCTCACCGGCTTTCGGCGCTCTCCACGGCGTTCCATCATCACGCCGTGCTGGTGGTCGCGCTTGCTATGAACGTGCCGGCTGCCCGTCGTCCGGTGCGTCGTCGTGTTTGACGGCGTCGTCTCCGTCTTGCGCCGCTACACCGTCGCGGAACTGACCGAGTTCACCGACGAGTTGGCCGGCGCCAGCTACGCATGGGACGTGGGCGAGACCACCGCACGGGCCTGCGTACGCCGGCGACGTATGTGATCGGGTATCCGGCGTCGGATCGGTGTCGAATGACCCCGGCAGGGCCACCCGCCACGCGACAAGTGAACTCGGCCGTCGGGTCTGTCTGAAGATCACACGGTGAGTCGTCGAGATGAAGACGAGCAGCCGCGCCAAGGGGTAAGGCCGCGCCAGGGTGCCGTGGATCAGGCCGCTGCTGTGCACGAGCGCGAACGAGCGACCAGGTGGCCGCCCGTCGATCAGACAGTCGGAAGGCGAACCAGGAGGTGCCCGCCATGGCCGCGCCGCTGTACAGGATCGAGCCCACCCCCAGGACAGGGAACGACGCGCGTTCGGGCGTGCCGGCGCGCCGAGCGGGAGGTGATCAGCGCCGGCGGCCGCGCGTCGGCGTGAAGCTGCGCGCCCCGGGGCCGCCGCGAGCCGGACTGGGCGCCGTGCCGGGACCGCCGCGCGGCTTCGGCGCCGGTGCATGCGATGGCGAACCAGCGGGCGTCGGACGGCCTCCCGGCCTGGCCGCCGCCGCGGCGCGGCGCTCGGCGTTGGCCTTGGCGCGACCGCGCTCCTCGGCCTTGCGGCCGCGGATCTCGGCGATGCGCTGGTGCAGCGGCACCTCGAGGCGGACGGTCGGCTTCGCCTGGTAATCAAAGTCGGGGACGACGACGCGTGGCAGGCGTTTGTGGATGGCCCTCTCGATGCGCTGCAGGTCGCCCTCTTCCTCCGGGGCGACGAAGGTGAAGGCGTCGCCGGTGGCCTCGGCGCGCGCCGTCCGGCCGACGCGGTGGATGTAGTCCTCGGGCACCTCCGGCACGTCGAAGTTCACCACGTGGCCGAGTGCTTCGATGTCGATGCCACGCGCCGCGATGTCGGTGGCGACCAGGACGCGATACTTGCCGCTCTTGAACCCGGCCAGCGCTTCGGTGCGCTGCCCCTGCGAGCGGTTGCCGTGGATGCGCTCCGCTTTGACGCCGTGCTGGGCCAGATACGCCTGCAGGCGGTTGGCGCGATGTTTGGTCCGCGTGAAGGCCAACGCCTCGCGCATCTCGCCGCGCTCGAGCAGGGCCACCAACAGCGGTGCCTTGAGCTCCTGCGGCACCGGATACACGGCCTGCGTGATGCCGACCGCCGGCGCCGCCTTGCGCTCGCGGTTGATGACCTCCGGGTTGTGCAGCAGCTCGCGCGTCAGCGCCGCGATCGGCGGCGGCATGGTGGCGCTGAAGAACAGCGTCTGCCGCTTGGCGGGGATGTGGCGCATGATGCGCTTGATGTCGGGTAGGAACCCCATGTCGAGCATGCGGTCGGCCTCGTCGAGCACCAGGTACTGCAAGCCGTCGAGCTTGGCGTAGGGCGCCTTGAAGTGATCGAGCAGCCGACCGGGGGTGGCGACGACGACGTCGACGCCGCTGCGCAAGGCATGCTCCTGCGGTCCCATGCCGACGCCGCCATACACCGCCGCGGCGGTGAGCGGCGTGTGCACCGCGATGGCGTTCAGCTCCTCGACGATCTGCGCCGCCAGCTCGCGCGTCGGCGTCAGCACCAAGGCGCGCGTCGTCCGACGCGGCGTGTCCATCAGACGGTGCAGAATCGGCAGCAGGAAGGCGGCCGTCTTGCCGCTGCCGGTCATGGCGCAGGCGAGCACGTCGCGCCCGGCCAGCGCCGGCGGGATGGCGTCGGCCTGGATCGGCGTCGGCCGGGCAAAGCCGAGCTCTTTCAGGCCGCGCAACAGACCAGGATGAAGTTGGAGTGAGGCGAACGACATGGGCGGATCCTCAGGCGCGCGGCCGCGCCAGGCGCAGGGCCGCGTCGATCATACTGCGCGCCGCGCCGGCGGCGCCTTCTCCGGCTCCGCCGGGATGACGGACCGACTGCTGGTGTAGTCGTCCGGCGCGCCGGATGCCAGCGCCGCGCCGATGCGCGCCGGCCTCACCCACGCGCACCCGTTGAGCGCGCGCTCAACGGGTGCCGGCGCCCCGACCGCGTGCCACGCAGCGCCCGCTTCTCCCGCTGCATCGAGCCCGACTGCTACGCGGCCGACCAGGTGACCCGCGTCATGGACGTGTGCGTCGCCAACCAGGGCGACGCCGACAGCGGCGGCTTCCTCATTCAGCATGTCCATGCCGGCGTGCGACGTCCATCCGCGGCGGGGGCCACGGTCAACACGGCTGCCAGCAGGCACCAGGCGAGCGGCAAAGAACTCGCTCTGTCCGCTGCGTGCGAAACGCCATCAGCTGCCGAACACCCGGAGAGACGGGACAGCCTGCAGGTGCTCCCGCCCTGCTGTCTCAGTCCTGGCAGGACACCGTCCTGGCACTGGGAATTCCGGACGCGCGCTGCGCCGCCCTCGCGGTGCCTTTGCGAGACCGGCCGCGCTGGCAGGCGTTGTGCAACAAGAACTTCGCAGGAAGGAGTGCGCCATGGATCGCGGTGCTGCGTGGCACCCCGACCTCGTCACCGGTAGGTTGAGCGAGGTTCTGCAGTTCGCGGCGCGACCGGTGGTCAATACGCTGGGCGACCTCGACGCTTACCGGGGGCGTCCAATGGCGGAACTCTTCCCGGCGCCGCGCGGCGTGCCCGAGGTGACGGTGCGGGGTCGCTGGCAACTGCCGGGTCTGGTCAGCGAGGATCTCGAGTTCCGTTCCCTGCACGTGCCGATCGAGCGCAAGTTTCGCCGCCGCTATCAGGAGGAGTATCGCGAGACGCATCGGGTGTACGCCCGTCGCATTCGCCCGCGCTCGGCGGGCGCACGGCCACGGCTCCTCTACCTGCACGGCTACATGCAACCCGAGACCTACATCGAGGAGGTCGCGTTGCTGGCGTTGATGGCGCGACTGCTCGACGTCGAGGTCATCCAGATGCAGTTTCCCTATCACGGCCGCCGCACCCCACGCGGTTCGCGCTTCAGCGGCGAGTTGTACTGGACGGCCGACCTGGTGCGCAGCGTCGAGGCCCTGCGCCAGACAGTGCTCGACGCACGCACCCTGCTGAGCGTCCTGCTCGCGCAGGATTCCCGACCGGTGGGCGTCGTGGGGCTGAGCCTGGGCGGCGCGTTGACCGCGAGCCTCCTCTGCCTGGACGAGCGCTTCGCCTTCGCGATTCCGCTGATCGCGCACATGGATCTGGCGGCCCTGGTCGCCGACGCACCCGTGCTCGGGCGCATGCGCCGCGACCTGCAGTCCTTCGGTTGGGGCGGCGAGGAGTTCGGCGCCTTCGTCGCCGCCATGGGGTGGTACGATCTACGCCCCAAACTGGCCGCGCAACAGATCCTCGTGATTGCCGCCGCGCGGGACCGCTTCTTCGACCCGAGCGTGGTGCAGACGATGTGGAAGCAGTGGCGGAAGCCCGCCATCCACTGGTATCCCAGCAGTCACATGGGCTTCCTGGGTCACCTGCCGACGGCGCTGCAGCAGATGCACGCCTTCCTCGAGCAGGGCACCTGGGCGCGCGGGATGCCGAGGCGCCGCCGGTCGTGAACACGCCGCTGGGCCTCGAGACGTGGTGCGGCCGACCCGGAACCGCGCCGCCGGCGCGGTTCCGGGTCGGCGCCTGAGTCCGCCATGCCCGCCGTCCATCATGTGTACCTCGTGCCGGGATTCTTCGGCTTCGCCAACCTCGGGCGCTTGCGGTACTTCGTACACGTCCACGACGTCCTCCTCAGGCGCGCGGCGGCGCGCCGCCTGACACTGCGCGTGCACGTCGTGCGCACGCACCCGACCTCGTCGTTGCCGCGGCGCGCGGCGCTGCTGCTGGAGGCGATCGCCGACACCCTGCCGCGCGGCGGCGTCGCGCATGTGGTCGGTCATTCGACCGGCGGGCTCGACGCCCGACTGCTCGCCATGCCCGGCGTCGCACTGCCCTCCAGGCGCCGCAGCGAGCACGTCGCGGCGCGCCTGCGCTCGGTGGTGACGATCGCCACCCCGCATTACGGTACGCCGCTGGCCGCCGCGCTCGCCAGCCTGCGCGGCCAGCGCCTGATCGCGCTGCTGTCGCTGGCGACGTCGTATGTGCTGCGCTTCGGCCGTCTGCCGATCGCCGCACTGCTGCCGATCGCCGAGGTCTTCCGTGGCGCGACGCTGCCCGGCAAGGGCCAGACGCTGTTCGACGAACTGTCGCTGCGCCTGCTGGCCGACTTCTCGATCGGCCGCCGCCGCGCCGTGCAGCGCCTGCTGGCGCGGGTCAGCGCCGACCAGTCGCTGCTGCCGCAGCTGACGCCGGAGGCGATGGAGGTGTTCAACGCCGCCGTGCGCGACCGCCCCGGCCTGCGCTACGGCTCGGTGGTCACGCGCGCGCGCCGGCCCGGCGTGCGCAGCACGCTGGCGGCCGGCATCGACCCGGCCGCGCAGGCGGTGCACGGTATCTACCAGGCGATCTACCGCCTCACCGCCGACACAGCGCGCGGCGCCGAAGCGCCGCTCACCGCCGCCCAGCGAGACGCGCTGCAGCGCGCCTACGGCCGGGTGCCGCGCTCCCACGCCAACGACGGCATCGTCCCGACGCGCGCGCAGGTCTGGGGCACCGTGATCGCCGCCGCGCAGGCCGACCACCTCGACGTCATCGGCCACCACGACGATCCCGCCACGCAGCCGCCGCACTTCGACTGGCTCACCACCGGCAGCGGCTTCAGCACGGTCGCCTTCGACGACGTCTGGGAGCGCGTCCTCGATTTCCTCGTCGGCGGCTGACGCCCCACGGCGTGCTAGCGCGGGACGCGCAGGCCGCGGTGGTTGTAGCGGAAGCGCACCAGCGTTGTGCCGTCGCCGAAGCCTGGCCCGAAGTTGACCATGTATACGTCGCGGCGCTTGAAGCCGCGCTTGCCGAAGGCCAGATTGGACGGCCAGTTGACGAGGGGATCGTCGACCAGTTGGCGGATCTCGCCGGTCTTGGCGATGACCACGTTGACCGCGCCGCCGCCGACCACCAGCAGGTTCTCGTCGCGATCGAAGGCGATACCGTCGGCAAACGTCAGTCCCGTCGCCCAGACCTGCGCCGCGCCGAGGCTGCCGTCGCTCGCCAGCGGCAGCCGCACGATGCGGCCCGGTACCGTCTCCGCGACGTAGAGAAAGCGGTTGCGGCGATCGACGGCGAGGCCGTTGGGGAAGCTCAGCCCGCTGGCGCGTGCGACCGGCGTGCCGCTGGTGATGTCGAAGATGGTGCCGGTGGTCGACGAACTGACGAGGACCTGCCGGCGCTTGGTTTCGACGATGAAGTTGGCGCCGGGGATGCCGCCGACGACGGCACTGGCGGTGCCGGCCTGGATGCCCCAGACGCGCCCGCCACTGAACGAGGCGGCGAGAATGCGCCCATCGTGCAGCACCGTGACGCCGGTGAGCGGCTCGCCGACCGTGGCCAGCAGCGTTGCGGTCCCGCCGGGCGTGAAGCGCAGCACGTCGCCGCTCACGTTGCCGACGATCAGCCCTCCGTCGCGCGTGAACGCCAGCCCTTCGGGTCCGACCAGCGCGGTGGCGAAGAGCTCCACCGGCCCGATCGCCGCGACCTGCCGCGCCGACGCCGCGCCGGGCGCCGTGCCCATCGCCACGGCGCCGAGCAACGCGCCGGCGGCGCGGCACGTCGCTCGGCGCCAGGCGTGCGGCCGTATCCGAATCCTCATGCGTTGTCCCCCCGACAAGCGGCTGTCACTACCGCGCAGCTGAAGTCAACGCGGTGCGCCTGTCGCGCTGGCGCGCCAGCGCCGTTTCCGCCACACCGACCGAGAGACAATCAGCAGGAGGATCACATGCCGAAAGCCTATTGGATCAGCGCCTACCGTTCCGTATCTCACCCCGAGAAGCTCGCCGCCTACGCGGTGCTGGCCGGGCCCGCCCTCGTCGCCGGCGGCGGCCGCTTCCTGGCCCGCGGCCTGCCTGCCAAGACTTACGAGCACGGCCTGCAGGAGCGCACCGTGTTGATCGAGTTCGACAGCGTCGCCCAGGCCCTCGCCGCTCATGACAGCCCCGCCTACCAGGCCGCGCTCGCCGCTCTGGGCGACGCCGCCGTGCGGGAGATCCGCATCGTCGAAGGCGTCGAGTAACCCGGCTCGAGCGCCGCGCCGCCCGGCAGATGCAGGTCGTGACGCCGGGCAGTGCCTAGAAGCGAAGCTCGGGCGCCTGGCGGGCGACCAGTACATCGAACATCGCCCGGCACGCGCCGGGGTCGCGCGGTGAGGCGGGATCCTCGATCACGGCGTGCAAGTTCGCCGCGCTGGTGAAGCGCGATCTGAAGAACGTGAACTCCGAGGTGCCCTACCTGGAGCAACTCGGTTTCGTCGAGCTGACCACGGAGCGAGGGCCAGGTGCGAACGGGCGTAAAGCCCTGAGCATCATCCACGGCGAACTCGCATGGCGAACTCGAGCTGCGCTGTCGCCTTGCCGAAATGCCATTTGCCTGCCATCGTCCATGCCATGAAAACGACCATCGACTCGGCCGGCCGAATCGTCGTGCCCAAGGTGCTGCGCGAGACCCTGGGTCTAAAGCCGGGCCAGCCGCTGCAGATCCAGGCGAATGACGGCGGGCTCGAGATCGCCATCGCCGCGACGGCGATGCAGCTGACCAAGCGCGGAAAGGGTGTGGTCGCCGTCCCGACGGTCACGCTGCCCAGACTCACCGCCGATGAGGTTCGTGGGACCCTGGAACGAATCCGGCGGTGAGGGCAGGCGACACGAGCGCAGTCGTCGCCGCGTTCGCGTCGTGGCACGAGCACCACGATGCGGCGCGGGGCGCGCTCGACGCTGGTCTGCGACTGATCGAGCACTGTGGGCTCGAGACGTACTCCGTGCTGACCCGTCTGCCCCCACCGCATCGATCGCCGGGCCCGTTGGTGCGCGACTTCCTGGCGCTGCGTTTCCCCGAGCCGTTCCTGCGACTGTCCTCCCGAGCCTACCGGGATTTCGTATTGCATCTGCCTGATCACGCCGTGGCGGGCGGCGCCGCCTACGACGCGCTCGTCGCCGCTACGGCGGTCGCGAACGACGCCGAGCTCGTCACCTGTGATCGCCGCGCGCTTCCGGTCTACGAGGCGTATGGCGTGCGCGTGGTCCTGCTGTAACAACCCCGCCGCGGCGGCGGTCGAGGGATGCGGTGAAGCCGGTGTCGAGGCGCACGCGCCCCGCTCATGGTGGGATTGAGCGCATCGCGACGGCGCGGCACGAAGGCGGCGTGGGCGCGGCCTGTTCCGGTCTCGGTCATCGGCACGGCAGCGGCGGCGACACCAGGCTGTGGCCGTCGAGATCGGGCGGGATGGGGACGTCGAGCAGGTCGAGCACGGTCGGTGCGAGGTCGGCGATGTGCGCGCCGTGGATCTGCTGCGGCGGGCCGCTGATCGCCACGAGACCATCCGGTCCGTGGCCACCGGTGCGGTAGTCGCGGTGGCTGCCGACGACGGTGCCGTAGCCAGGGGAATAGAGGGCGTCGATGGGCGCCTCCGCGCTCCAGTAGCCGGTGAGGTCGGGGAGAACGTCGCGGCATTCGCCCGCGTCGGCGTCGTCGGTGACGCTGACGTCGGCGAGCGCCGCCCGACCCGTGGCGGGGTTGACGAGTTCGCGCAGGCGCGTCGCGAGGAACTCGCGCAGCGCGTCGTAGTCCCGGCCGGCACGCACGCGGCCAGCGGGATCGCGACCGATGACGTTGATGCGCAGCGCCGGCGTCATCTCGTTGTTGGGCACCTGGTAGGCGCGCGCCGCGACATCGAGCGCCATGACGCCGATGAAGCGGCACAGCAAGGCCTCGCCGAGAGCCCGCGGCAGGCGGCGCTTGACCACGTATTGCAGCGGCAGGGGCACGGCCTCGCGCAGCCGCTTGAGGAGCGGCTGGCGCACGGTCAGGCGCGGCTCGCGGCGCGCGTCGGGCGGCCGGTTGTGTGCCTCGCCCATGCCCCACAGGCGCAGCAGTGCCGGCACGAGATCGCGCCCATGGTACTGCGGCCGCATGCCCTGGGTGGAGAAGAGGACGACGCGGGTGTCCGGCCCGGCGGCCTCGATGAGGGCGCCGACGGCGGCGTCGACGGCGGCGTAGACATCGCGTACGGCGCTCCCGGGCGCGTCGCCGGGCGGCGTGCGCGGCCGGCCGTCGCCAGCGGCGTCGACGCCCCAGAGATTGTGACCGGCGCAGTGGGTCTCGGAGAACACCGCGAAGAAGAGATCCCAGTCGCGCCGGCCCATCAGATCGAGCAGCAGGCGGCGGCGCGCGGCGACGCCGTCGAGCAGGCCGCGGTGCACTCGGCGATAGCTGCGCGCCGTCCTGCCGTGGTCGTCGCAATTGAGTAGCGGGTAGCGGCCATGGCGGGCCAGAATCTCGGCGCCCACATCGGCCGGCTGGGCGAGGAACGGGCTGTTGAAGCCGTGCGCTCCCCAGCCGATGACGTGTACGCCGCCGGCCGGTGGACAGAGGGCGATTTTGGGCGTGTCGACGACCACGCAGCGCCGGCCGTGGCGGCCTGCCGTCACCCAGAACGGCTCGCCATTCGGCAGCACGGTATTGAGAATCTCGAGCCGCGGCGCGTCGCGGCGTTGCTGGATGAAGAAGTAGCGCCCGAGGCGCGCCGGGTGCAGGCCGGTATAGGCGGAAAAGACGGCGACGTCGGGAAACTGTCGCGATCCCGTCTCCAGCACGCCCGTCGCGCCGCCGTCGAGCACGCGACGCAGCGCCGGCAGGTCGCCCGAGCGACACCAGCGCCGCAGCAGCGATGGTTCGGCGGCGTCGAGCCCGATGACGAGTACGCGCTTCATCGTCAGCGACCGTGCCTGAAGTGGGGGCCGTCTGGAAAGGTGGGGACAAAGTGCGCGCCGGCGCTGGAGCAGCAGGCCGTATCTCCGCGCATCGGCGCCGGCACGGACACCGACGTCAGCCCACCCTCCAGCGGCGCGAGAACCATGCATAGAAGGGCAGGCCGCTGGCGGCGACGGCCAGGGCGATGGCGCACTCGCGCGGGCGACCGTGCAGCAGGGCGACCGCGATGCCGGCGTTGGCGAACAGGTACAACGCCGGCACCAGCGGGTAGCCCCAGGCGCGGTAGGGGCGCGGCCGATCGGGCTGGCGGCGGCGCAGGGCGTAGAGCGCCGTCGTGTCGGCCATGGTCGCCAGCACGATCGCGAAGGTGGTGTAGTCGAGTACACTCGGAAAGCTCTGCAGGACGACGATCAGGGCGACGGCGGTGCCGGCTTGGGCGAGGATGGCGATGTGCGGCGTCTGGTAGGCGACGTGGACGCGATCGACGCCGGCGAAGAACAGCCGGTCGAGCGCCATCGCGTAGGCGATGCGCGGGCCGACGAGGATGGTCGCGTTCAGGCAGCTGAGGATCGAGGCGAGGATGAGCAGCGCGCCGATGCTGCCGCCGGCGCCGCCGAAGAACACCGTCGTGGCGGCCTCGCCGACGCGCGCATTGCCGCGCAACTGCGCGATCGGCAGGGCGTAGAGGTAGGCGAGGTTCACCGCCAGGTAGATCAGCGTGCACAGGCCGAGGCCGACGAAGAGCGAGCGCGGGATGTTGCGGTGCGGATCGCGGATCTCGCTGGCGACGTACACGCTCGCGTTCCAACCGAGATAGCTGAACAGCACCGGTGACAGCGCCAGGCCCACCGCCGCCCAGGGCACGGCCTGCGCGGCCGGCACGAAGGGCCGCAGGTTGGCGAGGTCGCCGCCGCCGAGCGCCGGACCGAGCAGCACCAGGCCGAGCAGCGCCACGACCTTGACTACCGCGGTCGCGTTGTTGACGCGCGCGCCGGTGCGCACGCCGACGTAGTTGATCGCCGAGGTCAGCAGCGTGATCGCCACCGCCGCCGCGGTGCGCGCCGCCGGTGTCAGCGGCACGAACAGCGCCAGGCCCTCGGCGAAGCCGACCGCCAGCGTCGCCACGGTGCCGGCGTAGATGACGAAGAACGACAGCCAGCCGGCGAGAAAGCCGGCGACCGGATGGTACGCCTCGCGCAGGTACACGTAGTCGCCGCCGGCGTGGGGGTACATCGCCCCGAGCTCGGCGTTGGCGAGGGCGCCGGCGAGCGACAGCACGCCGCCGGCGACCCACACCGCCAGAATCCAGCCCGGCGCCGGCAGCGCCTCGGCGATGGTCCCCGGGGTGAGGAAGATGCCGACGCCGATCACCGACGACACGACGAGCATCGTCGCGTCGACGAACGACAGTTCGCGCTTCAGGCGATCGCGCGGGTGCCGCGACGCCGCGTCGTGCTCAGCGCCCACCGCGCACGCCGCCCGGCCTCAGTGCGTGACCTTGGGCAGGTCGGTCGCCTCTTCGATGATGCCGAAGGCGTCCTCGTAGCGGCGCACGTTCTCTTGCAGCGCGCGCAAGATGCGCTTGGCGTGCTCGGGCGAGGTGATGACGCGCGAGCGCAGGGTGGCCAGCGCCGCGCCCTGCGGCTGGCGCTGCGGTTGCAGGAAGAGGAAGTCGAGGATGAACTCTTCCTTGCGGTGGCTGATCATCATCAGGTTCGAATAGACCCCGGGGCCCTGATGCGGATCGATCTGGATCTGGATCTGTTGGTCGTTCGGCGTCTCGTCGGCCATGCGCGCCGTGTCGCACGCGCGCGGCAGCGACGCAATCGGCCGGCGCGCCGCGCTACGGGCGCGTCAGAGGTTGTTCGGCACGGGCGCTGGCGAGGCTGGCGCCGACCCAGGCATCGCCGGGTTGTTCGCGCGCCAGGCGGTCGAGGGTCGTCCGCGCCAGGCTCCAGTCGCCGGCACGTGCGGCCGTGTAGGCGAGCGCGCGGCGGGCCGGCGTCAGACCCGGCTCGAGGTCGAGCGCGGCCTCGAACAACTTGATCGCGAAGGGAAAGGCGCCCTGCCCCTCGAGTTGCACGCCGGCGCGGAAGTTGGCGTCGGCGGCCGGTCGCGCCAGCGAGGCGCGCAGGCGCGGGCTGGCCTCGATCGCCTCATTGTAATAGCGCGCCGCGCCCAACCAGTACTCCTGGCGCACGTAGAGCTCGGCGAGCTGGCGGCGCAGGGTTGCCCAGGCGGGCTTGATGGCGATGGCGCGCTGCAGGGCGTCGGCGGCGCGGTCGAGCTCGCCGGTGCCCTGGTAGGCACTGCCGAGGTTCTGCAGCGCCGCGGCGACGACGCTCTCCTCGGGGTGCGCGACGGCGGGCTCGAGGACGCGCACGGCGTCGGCGTAGCGCTGCCGCCGCAGGTACTGGCCGCCGAGGGCGATGCGCGCCGACCCCTGGGCGCCGTTCAGGCGCACCGCGGTTGCGAACGCCGCCAGCGCCTCGTCGGCGCGCCCACGCGTGAGCAGGGCGTCGCCGTACTGGTACTGGGCGCGCCAGTGGTCGGGCGCCTTGCGCGCATTGTCCTCGGCACGCGCGAAGGGATCGGCGAACACGGCGTTGCGCCGTACCGTCGCGGCGCCGAGCAGGGCGACCCATAGCAGCGCCAGGGCCGCACCGGCGGCGCGCAGGCGGCGCGGGGCGGCGGCGCCGCGCGCCGCCAGCCAGGAGAGCAGGTCGTCGGCGCCGACCACCACCAACCAGGCGAGGCCGATCACCGGCAGATACATGCGGTGCTCGAAGGCGGCGTCGCGCAACGGAATGATCGTCGAGGTGGGCGCCAGGGTGATGAAGACGAAGCCGAGGCAGAAGCTCGCCAGTCGGTAGCGCCGGTAGGCGAGCACGGCGGCGACCAGGACGGCGAGGAGGAATGCCAACGGCGCGAGGACGTCGGCGCGCCACAGTCCATCGGCGAGCGGCCAGCCGTAGTCGAAGACCTGCCCGCTCGGCAGGGCGAACAGGCGTAGATACCAGGTGACGACGCCGAACTGGGTGAGCAGGTACTGCCACGGCGTGACGCCGGAGAGCCCGAAACCGGCGGTGGGAATGAACAGCCAGGCGCGCGGCCCGGCGAGCACATCGACGGCCCCGGTCGACGGGAACAAATAGGTCCGCGCCAGCAGCAGCCCGTAGGCGAGCGGCAGCGCCAGCAGCGCGAAGACCGCCAACCGGCGCGCCCACGAGAGGCGCCGCTCGCCGGCGAGGAAGCACTGCCAGTAAAGCGCGACGGCGATCGGCACGGTGGCGACGATCTCTTTGCTGACGATGCCGAACAGGGCGCAGACCAACGCCGCGGCCAGCCACGCCGCGCGCGGCAGCGCCGCGTCGGCGGCGAGGCCGACGGCGGCGCTAAGCAGGGCCAGCAGATAGAAGAAACCTCCCAGGCCCTCGGCGCGCTGCGAGAGGTAGCTGGCGACCATCGTCTGCAGCGGGTGGGCGACGAACACCAGCGCGACGAGCGTCGCCAGCCACGGCGCGCGCGCGCCGTAGCGGCCGGCGAAGATCGGCCGACGCAGGGTCCACAGCACCAGCGCCCAGACCAGCAGCGCGTTGGCGACGTGCACGGCGACGTTGACGACGTGGAACCCGGTCACGGCGAATCCGCCGGCGCGCACGTTGAGGGCGAAGGTGAGCTGGGTGAGGCCGCGCAGGCGGGTCATGTAGCTGCCCAGCGGCTGCACCTCGCGCACCGCCGGGTTGGTCTCGATCTCGAGGTAGTCGTCGAACAGGAACGGGATCGCCAGGCTGTTGGCGTACAGCGCCCACCCCAGCGCGACGATCGCCAGCGGCCCGAGCAGCAGCGCCGGCCAGGCGGGCCGTGCGCGCGGCAGACGCGGCCGCGGCGGCCGCGCCGCCGCCGCGGACTCCGGCGTGCCGACGGCGCCCGGCGCGGACGCAGGCGTCATGTCCTGCTTGCGGCGCGAGGCCTTGCCCATGCGGATCCCTAGCGCGCCGGCCCCCGGCGCTCAAACGACGCGCTGGCGCCGCGCCGCGCGCCGGCGGGATCCGCGCTGCCGCAGGCGCGTCGCCTCAGGGCGCCTTGGCCTTGAACAGCGCCGCGTCGTTGACCGACGGGGCGGCGAAGGCGCCACTCCAGCACAGACCGTTGGCCTGGTTGACGAGTTGCACGGTGACCGGCGGCGTCAGTGGCGCGGCGTCGAGCCAGTCGGGGAGGTTCAGGCCGCGGCCCTTCACCAGCAGCTTCGCGCGGTCCGCCGCGCTCCCCTTGAGCTTGATCTTCTGCACGCCGCCGGCGGCGCCGGTGCTGTCGCTGTAGGCGTAGCCGAGCGCGCCGAGCGGCTTCCAGGTCGTCGCGCTGGCGGCGATCTCGGCGGCACCGAGCAGCGTGCCGGGGGCGCCGGCGTAGAGGCACAATGCGTAGTCGGCGGCAGCGGTCGGGTCGCCGAACTCGGCGCCACTGGTCGAGGCGCCCTTGCCCCACTTCCACAGCAGCCGATCCCTGCCATCGTCGTTGCTGTCCTTGAGCAGCAGCAGTCCCTGTGCGGCCGCGCGGCAGGGCTGCGGCTGCGGCGCGCAGGCGCCGACGAAGCACTGGTCAACGCCCTCGTCGCAGCCGCCCCCGCAGGGATTCGGCGCATCGGCGCAGGCGCCCGCCTGGCAGGTTTCGGCGCCGTTGCAGAACTGGCCGTCCGCGCAGGGGGTCCCGTCGCTGACGACGCTGTCGGCCGGACACGCGGTGGCGACGCCGTCGCACGTCTCGCGCACGTCGCAGACGCCGGCGGCGGCACGGCAGGGCGTGCCGCTGGCGGCGACGGCGTCCGCCGGACAGCCCGCAGAGCCCCCGTCGCAGTAGTCGTCGACGTCGCACGCCTCGCCGGCCGACGCCGCACGGCAGAGCACGGCCGGCGGCGCGAACGCATCGGCCGGGCAGGCGCCGCTGACGCCGCTGCAGGTTTCGCCGCTGTCGCACGGCCCGGCCGCCGGGCGGCAGGCGGCACCGGCGTTGCGCAGGGTGCAGGTCGCGGTGCAGCACGAGGCGGGCGTGCCGGTCAGGGCGCCGGCATCGCACTGCTCGGCGTAGCTCGGGCCGCTGTCGACGACGCCGTTGCCGCACAGCGAGGTCAGCGTCACGGTGACGAAATGGCCGTCGTCGGCCTGCACGCGCGCCGGGTTGCCGGGGTAGTCGGCGGCCACTTCGCTGCCGTCGTCCGACGTTCCGCCGAGGCGGATCGCCGCTTCGTCGGCGCCGGCCGGCGAGTGCGCCGTCTGCGACCAGGTAAAGGTCAACGCATGCGCCATTCCGGCGCCGTTGCTGACGCCGAAGAGCGTCGCGCTGGCGGTCTGGTCGAAAGGGACGCTGATCGGGTCGAAGAAGAGCGGGATGTCGTTCGCCACGCCGGGATCGGCGAGGCCGAGGCCGCCGGCGGTGAGCGTCCCGCCGCTGTGCATGCCGGTCAGGGCGGTGATGTCTGCATAGTGACCGCCGGCGAAGAGATTGTCCTCGACCAGGTGCAGGTCGCCCTTGCGGCGCGTCTGCACGGTGAGGCGATAGGCGCCCGGGGCGTTGACGGTGAAGCTGAGTGAATAGTCGGCGGCAAGGACCTCCCACAGCGGGCCGCCGAAGACGCCGGCGTCGGCGCTGCACAGGGCGGCGTAGCGCGAGGTGAAGCTGGTGGCGGTGGCGCTGGTGATCGCCACGGCGCTCTCGCGCTCGTAGCTGTTGGCGAGGTCGACGAAGATCTGGTCGGCGCTATTGCCGGCGTTTTTCGCCGCCGTGATGCCGGTCAGCGTCTGCGCCAACGCCGGTGTGCCGAGCAGCAGCACCAGCAGGCCCGCGGTCGTGTGTCGCATCGCATCCCCCCGTCGCGGCTCGACCGCTAGCACAGCAGGACGCAGTATTGTCAACGCTGAAATCAGCCGGCGATGGGCGGGCGCAGCACGCGCGTCGGCCGCCGCAGCACCGCCGAACGCACCCAGACGGCGCCGGTGTCGATGAGTTCGCGCATGACGTCGGCGCGGTCGCGGCCGCTGCGCACCAGCACTTTGAAGGCGTGGTCGGCGCCCTCGACCGCGTGCAGCGTCGCCTGCGGCAGGTCGGCGAGCACGGGGCGCAGGCTGTCAAGCGGGCAGAGCGCGTCGCGCGTGCCGCTCAGGAACAGCATCGGTACGCTGATGCACGCCAGGTGGGCGGCGCGCAGGCGCGTCGGCTTGCCGGCCGGGTGCAGCGGATAGGCGAGCAGCAGCAGGCCGGCGATGCGCTCGCCCTGCGCGGCCAGGTGCGTCGCGATGCGGCCGCCCATCGACCGGCCGCCGATGATCAGCGGCAGCCGATCGAGGTTGAGGCCGCCGTGCATCCAGTCGAGCACGCGCCGAAAGCAGGCCTCGAGCGCCTCGGTGCGATCGGGGACGCGGCTGCCGCGGTCGGCGTAGGGAAAATTGAAACGGATGGTCGCCGCGCCGCGGCGCGACAGGCCGTCGCTGACGGCGACCAGGAACGGCGACTCCATGTTGCTGCCCGCCCCGTGCGCCAGCACGATCAGGCAGTCGGGCCGAAAGTCCGGCTTGGTGAGGACCGCGTTGAGGGCGCGGTCGCGGAAGGAGATGCGTAACTCGATGTGACGCGGCGCCATCGACGCGACAGCCCCGCGGAGCGCTACACCGACGCGGCGACGGAGGCGTCGCCGCCCGCGAGCATGGCGCGCAGCCGCGCGGCCAGCGCCGGCCCCTGCGCCTCGTGCTCGTGCTTGAAGTAGACGAAGGCGTCCTGCCACCCGGCGGCCTCGATGCGCGCCGCCCAGGCGGCGAGATCGGCATCGCTGTATTGCGGCTGACGCAGGCGGAAGTAGCCGAAGCCGGCGGTGACCTCGAACGGCGTCACGCGCTCGGCGGTGTCGGCGATGCACAGGGCGACGTCGAAGCGACGCAGGGTGTCGTACACCTCGTCGGCGTACCAGGTCGGGTTGCGGAACTCGAAGGCGACGCGGAAGCCCTCCGGCATCTGGTGCAGGAAGTCCTCCAGGCGCGGCGTGTCGCGCTTGAGGAATGACGGCAGCTGGAAGAGCAGGGCGCCGAGTTTGTGCTTCAGCGCCCGCGCCGTGTCGCAGAAGTCCGCCGCCAGATCGGCGGCGTCGCGCAGACGCAGATCGTGGGTGATGCGGCGCGGCGCCTTGAGGGCGAAGCGGAAGTGCTCCGGCGCCTCCTTGGCCCAGCCCTGCAGCTGGCGGACGGTGGCGCTCTTGTGGAAGGTGTAGTTGAGTTCGACGGCCGCGAACCGCTCGGCGTAGAAGCGCAGCATGTCGCCGTCGGGCAACTCCTCGGGATAGAACGCCCCTTTCCAGTGCTTGTAGGCGTACCCCGACGTACCGATCCAATAGGAGGCCATCGGGGCAGGCTGTAGCATGCGCGTTTGCGCTATCTCAAACCCGTCCCGCCCTGGGCTCAGTTCAGGTCCTTGTTGGAGTAGCCGAGGATGCGGCGGGCGACGATCATCAGGTTGATCTGCTGCGTGCCCTCGAAGATGTCGTTGATCTTCGCATCGCGCATCCACTTCTCGACCAGCAACTTGCGCGAATAGCCGAGCGGGCCGAGGATCTCCACCGCCTTCTGCGTCACCAGGGTGACCGACAGACCGGCCTTGGCCTTGCACATCGAGGCCTCGAGGTTGTTGACCATGCCGCGGTCCATCATCCAGGCGGCCCGCCAGGTGAGCAGGCGCGCGGCCTGCAGGTTGGCCTCCATATCCATGAAGTCGCGCTCGAGCACGGTCAGCTTGTGCATCGGCGCCTCGTAGCGGATCTCGACGCCGGCCTTGGCGAGCGCGTCGCGGACGAAGTCCACCGCGGCGCGGCCGATGCCGATGGCGCTCGCCGCCACCGCCGGACGGGTGGCGTCGAAGGTCGCCATGACGCCCTTGAAGCCCTCGCTGCCCTGCGCCTTCACCTCGGGATTACCAAGCAGGTTGTCGAACGGGATGCGGCAGTTCTCGAAGACGATCGCCGCCGTATCCGAGGCGCGAATGCCCATCTTGTCCTCGACGCGGATGACCGTCGCGCCGGGCGTGCCGTGTTCGACGACGAAGGCCTTGATGCCGTTGCGGCCGGCCGACTTGTCGACCGTCGCCCAGACGACGACGAAGCCCTCGGACTTCTCCAGCGCGCGGTGGCCGCTGGTGCAGTAGATCTTGGTGCCGTTCAGCACCCACTCGTCGCCGTCGCGCGTCGCGGTGCTGGTGATCGCCGCCGAATCCGAGCCGGCGCCCGGCTCGGTGATCGCCATGCCGGCCCACTTCGGCGCCCCCTCGGCGAAGCGCTTGAGGAAGCGCGTGCGCTGCTCGGGCGTGCCGGCGGCCGCGACCGCGGCGCCGCCGAGGCCGGCGTTGGGGATGCTGAGATAGAGGCCGGCGTCGCCCCAGGAGAGCTCCTCGATGGAGACGCACGAGGTGAGGTTCTTCTCCGACGGCCCTTGCTTCTTGTCGCCCTTGCTGCCGCCGAAGGACACCGGGCTCTGACTGGACATGGTCCACATCAGCTGGTGCCAGTCGGTCGGATCTTCGTGTTCGCGCTCGTCGTACTCGCGCGAGATCGGCCGCATGGTCTGCTCGGCCATCATGTGGATCATCTGGCGGGCGTTCTCGACGGCGGGGGAGAGTTCGAAATCGATCATGGATACCTCCGATGGGTGGCGGACGATCAGGCGATGGCGAGGCCGTCGAGCACGCCGAAGGCGCGCGCGTTGCGCAGGAACAACTCGACGAGGTGGTCGCGGATGTAGCCGTGGCCGCCGAGCACCTGGACGGCATTGTCGGCGACCTTGAGGGCCGTCGTTGCGGCGTAGCGTTTGGCCAGGCAGGCCTCGCGGGTCGCATCCTCGCCGCGGTCGAGCTTCCACGCCGCCTCCCAGGTGAGCAGGCGAGCGGCGTCGATCTCGATCGCCATCTCGGCGAGCATGAAGGCGATCGCCTGCTTCTGGGCGATGAAGACGCCGAACGCCTTGCGCTCCTTGGCGTACTCGCGGGCGTACTCCGAGGCGGCGCGGGCGACCCCGACTGCGAGCGCGGCACTGGCGATGCGCATGCGGTTGAGGACCGGCCGCAGGTCGCCCTGCAGCGCGTTCTCGGCCGGCACGGCGCAGTCGTTGAACTGCAGCTCGTAGGTCGCCAGGCCCTTCAAGCCCATGTTCTGTTCGCGCCCGACGACGGCCAGCCCCGGCGTGTCGCGCGGGACGATGTAGGCGCCGAGTCCCTGCTCGCCGTGTGCGTACACCAGCGTGTGCTGCGCCTCGGCGGCGAGGGGCACGTAGCACTTGGCGCCATTGAGGACGATCGAGCCGTTGCGCCGCGCGGCCGTGGTGGCGCACTCGTTGAGGTCGAAATTGAAGCTCGGCTCGGTGAGCGCGGCGGCGGCGGCGACGAAGCGCTCGCCGGTGTAGGCGGGCAGCACCTGCTGCTGCTGCGCGGCGCTGCCCAGCTCGATCACCGGATAGGTCGCCAGGCGCGGCGCCAGCACGTGCAGGGCGATCGACAGGTCGCCCCAGGCGAGTTCCTCGCAGACCAACGCGCTGGTCACCGCCGAGCGCGTGTCGCCATAGCCGCCGAAAGCCTCGGGCACGGCGCTCTGCACCAGGCCCAGTTCCCAGGCCTGCTGCACGAGGGCCTCGGGTACCTCGCCGCTCTCGTCGGCGGCGCGCGCCGCCGGGCGGATCTGCTCGCGGGCGAAGCTCGCCACCGTGTCGCGGACGAGCTGCTGGTCCTCGCTGGGTTCGAAGTTGACCATGGTCACTTCCTTCCGGCCAGCCGCACCGGGGCGGCGAGCCATGTGAGATAGGAGTCGAGAAAGGTGCGCAGGTATTGGCCGAGGTCGATGGTGTCCGGATCCTGGTAGTACTCGATTTCGGCGCCCATGACGGCGCCGGCGTAGACGCCGGCGGCGGTGACGGCGCTGACGTCAGCGCGGAAGACGCCGCTGCGCTGGCCGACCTCGATGACGCCGCTCAGAAAGGCGCGGAAGCGCCGCATCATGTCGCGGAACTGGGCCGAGAGGCGGGCGTTGGTGCCGAGCGCTTCGACCATCAGCGTGACGATCAGACGCCGGTGGTTGCTCTTGGTGGCGTGCTCGAGACAGACGTCGGTGACCCGCTTGAGCGCCGCCACCGCGTCCGGCATGCCGCCGAGGTCGGCGGTGACGCGGCGCTCGAACTGCCCGACGCGGTTCTTCACCGCCTCGAAGAGCAGCTCTTCCTTGTCCTTGAAATGATAATAGATCGCGCCCTTGGTGAGCCCCGCCGCCTTGGCGATGCGGTCGATCGACGCCCCCTGGTAGCCGTAGCGGGCGAAGCAGTCGATCGCGATGTCCATGAGGTCCCGCCGCCCGTTTTCCGCGCGTGCGGGCCGTGTCGAGACGGCCATACTGAACGTTCAGTATGTCGCGAGGCGCCCTTTGGCAATAGTGGCAAGGGGGACGGCAAGGGGGACGTTGGGGCGGAACGGACACTTCCGCGGCGGAAGTGTCCGTTCCGCCCCAACGTCCCCCTTGCTTGATCCGGACCCTGTTGACCGCCCCGGCAGCGGCTCCTAAGGGGAAGGGCTATGCCTGCTGGAGCCTCGCAAGCCTTCGCCCTGATCCGCGTGCCGCGCGACAGCGCTCGCCCGACCGACGACGAACTGCGCGCCGCGCTGTTCCAGGACGCCGCCCGCATCGGTCAGCCGGCGGCGACGGCGCCGACCGACATGCAGGTTGCCGGCCCGTATCACATCCTGGTCGCGGGGGCGGCGCTCGACGAGTACGTGGTGTGGGAGCGATGAGCACGCCGTTCAACCTGGCGGCGCTCAACGAGGCCATCGCCGCGGCGATCCCCGAGCGCGAGTGCCTGGTCTTCCGCGACCGCCGCTTCACCTGGGCACAGTTCGCCGAACGCACGCGACGTCTCGGCAACTACCTGGCCGGGCGCGGCCTCGGCTGCCGCCAGGAGCGCGCCGAATTGCAGAACTTCGAGTCCGGCCAGGACCACCTCGGCATTTACCTGCACAACGGCAACGAGTACCTCGAAGCGATGGTCGGCGCTTACAAGGCGCGCGTCGCGCCGTTCAACATCAACTACCGCTACGTCGATGACGAGCTGGTGTACCTGCTCAACGACGCCGACGCGCGCGCGCTCGTCTATCACGCGCGCTTCGCGCCGAACGTGGCGCGCATCCGCGCCGAGCTGCCCAACCTCGACGTGCTGCTGCAGGTGGCCGACGACTCGGGTCACGCGCTGCTGCCCGGCGCCGTCGACTACGAGGCGGCGCTGGCCGCCGCCTCGCCGGCGCGGCCCGCTCTGACCTGGTCGGCCGACGACCTCTACATCCTCTACACCGGCGGCACGACCGGCATGCCGAAGGGCGTCCTGTGGCGCCAGGAGGACATCTTCTTCGGCGCCCTCGGCGGCACGCCGACGATGGGGCCGAAGTTTCCCAGCGTCGAGGCCGTCGCCGAGGCGGCCAAGGCCGGCGACCTGCGCGCCTGCCCCGCCCCGCCCTTCATGCACGGCGCGGCGCACTGGATGGCCTTCGTCGCCCTGCACGCCGGCGGCACGGTGATCGTCCAGGGCACGCCCGAGAAGCTCGACCCCGACGACGTCTGGTCGACCATCGAACGCGAGCGGGTGCGCTTCCTGACCATCGTCGGCGACGCCTTCGGCCGGCCGCTGATCGATCAGCTCGACCGCAAGCACTACGATCTCTCGGGCTTCGGCATCCTCCTCTCCGGCGGCGCCATCCTGACGCCGGCGCTGAAGGACGCCTTCCTCGAGCGCATTCCGCACCTGATGATCATCGACGGCTTCGGCGCCTCCGAAACCGGTGGCCAGGGCCAACAGGTCTCCACCGCCGGCCAGAAGGCGACCACCGGCTCGTTCAAGATGAACGACCAGACGTTGGTGCTGCAGGACGACCTCGGCGGCCCGGTGGCGCCCGGCAGCAGCGAGAGCGGCTGGCTGGCGCGCGGCGGCCACGTGCCGCTGGGCTACTTCAAGGACGCCGAGAAGACCGCCAAGACCTTCCCGGTCATCGGCGGCGCCCGCTTCGCCGTCCCCGGCGACCACGCCACCATCGCCGCCGACGGCACCATCACCGTCCTCGGACGCGGCGCGGTGTCGATCAACTCCGGCGGCGAGAAGATCTACCCCGAGGAAGTCGAGAAGGCCCTCAAACACCACCCCGCCGTTTACGATGCGGTGGTGGTCGGCACGCCCAACGCGCGCTTCGGCCAGCAGGTCACCGCCGTCGTGCAGACGCGCGTCGGCGAACGCCCGAGCGAGGACGAGCTGGCGGAGTTCGTCGCTCGCCACCTCGCCCGCTACAAGCTGCCGCGCGCCGTGCTCTTCGTCGACGAGATGGTGCGCAGCCCGTCCGGCAAGGCCGACTACCGCTGGGCGAAGAAGTTCGCCTACGAGCGTCTGGGCATTCCTGAATAGGAGCTTTTCAGACGGCGGCACGGAGAAACGGAGAGGATCGCGCTGACCCTGGTCGTCTCCGTTACTCCGTACCTCCGTGTCAGTCCTGTCCTATGGCGCTGCTCGCATTCGACCTCGACGGGGTCCTGTATTCCTCGGAGCCGTTCCTCGGCGACGCCTACCGCGAGGCGATTGCGACGGTGAACGGGCGCCACCCCGGGGCGTTCGCGCGCGTGCCGACGACGGCGGAGATCCTGCAACACGTCGGCTGGCCGCTGCCGGTCATCTTCGCCAACCTCTTTCCCGATGTCGCCGCGGCGGCGCTCGCCGAACTGCACGAGGAGACGCTGGTGGTGATCTGCCGGCGCGTCGCCGCCGGCGAGGGCGAGATGTACGGCGAGGTTCCGTCCACCCTGCGCGCGCTGCGCGCCGCCGGGCACACCCTGATCGTCGCCTCGAACGGGCGCACCCGCTACGTCGAGGCGGTGCTCGCCACCTACGGCGTCGGCGACTGCTTCCTGCCGCGCGTCACCGCCGACGACGTCGGCGACAAGACCGCCGTCCTGCGCCACTACCTCGCCGCCGTGCCGGCCACGCCGGCGCGCACGGTGATGATCGGCGACCGCGCCAGCGACGTCGACGCCGCCCGCGCCGTCGCCTGCCGCTTCGTCGGTTGCGACTATGGCCATGGCCACCGCGCCGAGATCGAAGCGGCGGGCCCGCTGGTGCAACGCTTCGCCGATCTGCCGGCGACGCTCGCCGCCGTCCTGGAGTCGCCGCCCTGACCGCTGCCCCCGGCGACGTTGCCACTGCTGACGAGGCCGTGGTAGCGGCGGAAGGCGTCCCGGCCGTACCCGGGCGATGCCAGGGGGACTCCAAGTGAAATCGATGCACCTGCTGCGCGCCGTGGGCGCCGCGCTGCTGGCCACGGCGCTGGCCGCCTGCGGCGACGACGACCACGACAACGCGCGGCCGACCGCCACCGCATCGCCCGCCGCCACCGCCACGGTGACCCCCGTCGCGAGTAGCACCGCGGTGCCGTCGAACACGGCGACGCGCACTGCCACCGCGCCGCCGACGGCCACGCCGACGGCCACGGCGACGCCGCCGGCGACGGCGACGGTGACCTATACAGCTACCCCCTCGCTGGTCGACGAGCTGACCGCCACCGGCCTCGGCCGGTACCTCGGCGCCATCACGCCGTCGGCGACCGTGCCCAACGGCGTCTGGGAGAGCCATCGCTTCGACCCGGCCACGGCGCAGGCGATCTGCATGCGCGGCGGCGAATACCGCGTCGAAGTGCGCCGCGGCACCAACAACAAGGTGCTCTTCTACCAGGAGGGCGGCGGCGCCTGCTGGAACAATCAGACCTGTTGGGTGACGCCGACCGCCAAGCTCACCGCCGATCCGCTCTTCGGCGCCGGCATCTTCGAGTTCGACAACCCGACCAACCCCTTCCGCGACTGGAACATCGTGTACGCGCCGTACTGCGACGGCTCGGTGTTCGGCGGCGACAACATCGTCGACTACGCCGGCGGGCGCGTCTACCACCATGGCATACAGAACCTCTCCGCCGCCGTCGACGTCATGCGCGCCGCGTTTCCGAACCCCGAGCAGATCGTCGTCGCCGGCAGCAGCGCCGGCGGCTACGGCACGTTCAGCGGCTACAGCGTCACCCGCGTCGCCTACCCCGAGGCGCCGATCCTGACGCTGAACGACTCCGGACCCGGCCTGCAGAACGACGGCGACCCGCAGGGCGTCCAGGATCGCCTCACCAACTGGCGCTACGCGGACGGCTTCCCGGCCTCGTGCACGCGCTGCGCGGAGCAGATCACCTACCTCACCGAATGGGCGCTGCAGCGCGACCCGACGCTGCGCGTCGGCTACTTCAGCAGCCTGCGCGATGCCGTCATTCGCGGCTTCCTGCAACTCGCCCCGGCCGACTACGAGCTGCTGCTGCTCGCCGTCACCGACGACCTGCGCAGCCGCCAGCCGGAGCGCTTCAAGCGCTTCTTCATCCAGGGGCAGACGCACACCGTGCTCGAGTTGCCGACCTTCAACACCACCGAGATCGCCGGCCTGTCGATCCGTGACTGGACGGCGGATTTTCTTGTCGACGGCGCGAACTGGCAGGACGTCATCGAGCCCGCCGCCGTGCCGGGCGGCCCCTGACGGCGGCGGCCCCCACGCCCGAACCACGCCTGTCCCTGGTCGGCGATCGCCCCCTCACGGCGCGTGAGTTCCTCGACGAGTGCATCGAATTCAAACGCGCGCACGCGCCGCGCAGCGCCTTCCTGCGCGCCCTGGTGACCGGCCAGCTCGACCGGCCGCGCCTGACGCGCTGGGCGATGGACTTCTACTTCTACGTCGAGCCCGCCATCCCCACCATCGCCGCCTGGCTGTCGATGGCGCCGACGCTGCCCGACCGCGAGACCTATAGACTCATCGCCCGCAACCTCGCCGGCGAGATGGGCTGCATCCGCGAGGCGGAGCACCACGATCTCTACCTGCAGTTCTGCGCCGGCCTCGATCTGACGCGCGAGCGACTGCTCGAACACACGCCGCTGGCCTCGACCATCGGCGCCGCCTCGACCATGGGCTACTACTGCCGCAACTCCTTCGAGGAGGGCCTTGGCGCCTTCGGTCTCGCCGTCGAGATGGAAGTGCCCGGCCGCCCCAACGGCGCGCAAGTCCTCTACGAGGGCCTGCGCCGCCACAGCGGCCTCGACGGGCGCGCCCTGGAGTTCTGGGCGGTGCACGTCGCGGCGGAGGAAGAGCACGGCGACAACGCCGTGCGCGCCCTCGAACTGTGCGGCCAGACACGCGAACAGCAGGCGCGCATCCGCCGCGCCTGCCGCTTCAGCGTCCTCGCGCACAGCGCCATGACCGAGGGGTACGACCGGCTTCTTCTCTGAGTCCGTTCTCGGCGCCGCCGGAGCGGCAGCGGCGGGCCCGAGAACCCGCCGCCGCCCACCCCGGGGTCACTGGTTGAAGAACACGGTGCCGGTGGTGTTGTCGCCGATCGTCGCCGAGTCGATGCCCGGGAAGGTGACGGCCAGCGAGCCGCCCGACAGGCCGCCGGTCGGGTTCGCGTCGAGCAGCTCGCAGTCGAAGTTCGAGCCGATGTTGGTGCTCAGGCACGGGCTGCCGAAGCAGCTCTCCTCTGCGGCGATGATGACCGCGTTGGCTGGATCGGAGCCATTGTTGTTGGCGTCGTACACCGCCGCCTCGGAGATTCCCGTCGTCAAGGGAATGTTCTCCGGCTCCGTGAAGACCGTATCGTCGGGCGTGCACGGCTGGCAGTCGGCGCCGTACTGCGGGTACGGGCAGGGTCGGCTGGCCGGCTGTCCGGCCGTGCTGCAGGTGCCCGCGTCGCGCAGCAGGCTGATCGAGACGTTGAACGGCAGAAACGCCGATCCGCGGCCGGCGTCACCGCCGGAGCGAGTCAGGATGCGCGGACTGCGGCAGACCCCGATGTGTTGGTCTTCCGGCTCGTTGCACTTGTCCCCCGTGCCCTCCAGGCACGCCGTGGAGGTGCTATTGCCGGGCAGCGTCGTGACGTCGTCGCACTCCGGATCGTCCGGCGCCCCCTGCGAGCGGTTGTTGGGATCGCCGGGCGAGGTGTTGTGGTCCTGCACCAGCCGATAGTTGACCGCCTGAATCCCCGCTTCGCCGCAGGCGATCGACCCGGTCGAGGCGTTGCCGGGGCCGAAGCTTTCGTAGGGGATGCCGCGCACGCAGGCACAGACGAGGCCGGTGACTTTGACCGGCGGGAAGATGATCTCGTCGGCGCGCACCGCGGCGGGAATCTCGCCGGCCTTGAAGACGGTGCCGTCGGCCAGCGGCCGGTCGACCGCCAGCCGCGTGCCGGTGCGGAAGGTCCAGCTGCCGGTGAGGACCAGCGGAATGGGAATCGCCTCGGTCTGCACGGTCGCCGTCGTCCGGGTCACGTCGAAGACCCCCGCGCGCGCCGTCTCGGTGGTGCAGTTGGCCGCGCAGCCGTCGGCGCCGAAGTTGTTGCCGTCGTCGCACTCCTCATCGGCCTGCTTTGTACCGTTGCCGCAGGCGCCCGCCGTACCGGGGCACGTCCCGGACGACGCGTTGGTCACCGACTCGATCAACTCGCTGATCGCGACCTGGTCATCGTCGTTCTTGTCGAACGCCGCACAGCTCGCGATCGGTGCCGACCCGAGGGCGATGTTGACGCCCTTGATCAGCTCATCGATGGCGACCGCGCGGTCGCCGTTGCAGTCTCCGACACAGGACTGCGCCTGGACCGCCGCCGACGCCCACAGCAGCGCGGTCAGAACCGCGACTATAACAACCGACCTTCTCATGGTTGATCCCCCCCTAATGCGATGGAGGCGTTCTACCGGTGTTCCGAACGCAACGTCCAGCCCTGACTGCGCGCCGCGCCGGGCGGGTGGACGTAGCCGCCGCGCTGCGCGACGATCGCCCCCATGCCGCCGCGCCCCGAGCCGCCGCCGGCGGCGAGCACGCTGCACCTCCCGACCGGCGCCTGGCGCACCGTACTCGACTGCCTGTGCAGCCGCTTCGCCACCATCCCGCGCGCCCAATGGCTGGAGCGTATGGCGCGCGGCCGCGTGCTGGACGCCGATCGGCGGGCGATCGGACCGGAGCATCCCTACCGCGCCGGCCTGACGGTCCATTACTTTCGCGAAGTGGCGCGCGAGACACCGATCCCGTTCATCGAGACGCTGATCCATGTCGATGAGCATCTGGTGGTGGCGGACAAGCCGCACTTCCTGCCGGTGATCCCGGCCGGGCGGTTCGTGCGCGAAACGCTGCTCCGCCGCCTCATCGCGCGCCTGCGGAACCCCGACCTGGTGCCGCTGCATCGCATCGACCGCGGCACCGCCGGACTGGTCCTGTTCTCGGCCTGCCGCGCGACCCGCGGCGACTACCAGACGCTGTTTCGCGACGGCCGCATCGCCAAACACTACGAAGCCATCGCGCCGGCCCTGCCCGGCCTGGTGCTGCCACACACGCGCGCCACGCGCATCGTCGCCGGCACGCCGTTCTTCCGCATGCGCGAGGTCGACGGCGCCGCCAACGCGTGCACGCGCGTCGAGGTGCTGGAGATGGACGTAGCGCACACGGCCGCCGCCGCGGACCTGCCGCCGCGGCCGTACTGGCGCTACCGCCTGACACCCGGCAGCGGCCGGAAGCACCAGTTGCGCGTCCACATGGCGGCGCTCGGCGCGGCAATCGTCAACGACCCGTTCTACCCAACGCTGCGCGACGCAGCCGACGACGACTACGCGGCGCCCCTGCAGCTGTTGGCGCGCGAGCTGATTTTCACCGATCCGCTCAGCGGCGCCCGCCGCGCCTTCCGCAGCCGCCTGGTGCTCGGAGGTCTCCTGGCACGCGAACCCGTCGTGCGACCCGCCCCCTGACCCCTCTCCCACAGGGGGAGGAGATGACCACCGCGCGTCAGCGGCCTGTCGAGCGCGCGGCCAGCGGCCGCGCATCGGCGCCAAGTGTCGCCAGATACCGTAGCGCGCGCAGGCCCAGGAGGAAGAAGTAGGTACCGCCGCGCACCTGCACGAACGCCGGCAACCCGCGCCAGCGGCGCCGCACCGGGTCGGCGGGCTCGACGAACATCGACTCGCCGGAGAGGCGGCTGCCGACCAGCGGATCGGGATCGCTGTCGAGGCCGTCGAAGGTCGGATTGCCGAGCCAGGTGTGCTGGACGAACTCGAATTGGCGCTCGAGGTCGGTGTTGAAGCAGAGGAAGTGCAGGCCGCGCTCGCGCCCATCGTCGGGCGTCTCCATGAGGCGGGCGGGATCGAGCGATGCACGCAGCGGCGGGCCATAGGCGCGCGCCCGGCGGATGAGCCGATGCCACTTCGTATCCTGCGTCGCCTCCGCCGCGGCGCGCAGCGGCAGCGCGTCGCGCGGATTGGCGCGGCGCGCGTGCGCGCCGAACGGACACGCGAGTCCGTCGGGGTCGCTGCCGGCATACCCGAAATCGTCGGCGGTCTCGAGGTCGGCCGGCTCGTGCTCCGGGCTCAACACCAACGACGCCCCGTTCGGCCAGCGCCCGATCATCTTGGCGGCGAGTCGGATCGCCGCCGCGGGGCCGCCGGCGGCCCCGCGCATGAATTGCCAGAACGGCGCAACGTGCTGCGCCAGTTGACGGCGCGCATCGCGGCGATCGCCAGGGCTCGATGGGCGCTCATGTCTGCGCCGCCCTCAACGGGTCGAGTCGAGCGCGCGCGGGCGCTGCAGGGCGTGGACGACGCGCGCCGCCGCCGCAAACACCCCGGCGCGATCGAGCAGCGGATTGAGCCAGCCGGTGGTGACGCAGTAGGCGCGGTCGTGACCGGCGGCATGATGCTGCGCGTGACGCGCCGGCGTCAGGATGAGGCCGCTGGCGTGCAGCCAGGCGACCGGCCGCGGCGGATGCGCCACGTGCGCCCACTGGTGAATCTGGTTGGTCAGCCACAGCGCGCAGGCGAGGCTGGCGATCCAGGCGTCGGCGAACGGTGACGGCGCCGCGTCGGCGCCGCGCCAGCCCCAGAACGCCGCCAGCATCGCCGACGTCGCGACGACGTTCGAGTGGCTGACGCGCAGAAACGACTGCCGCGTCATCGCCAACGGATCGCGATGGTGCAGCCGGAACGGCGCGATGACCGCCGGTCCGAGGAGCGGCGTGTCCTCGCTGAAGCAGGTGTCGGCGAGCCAGTGCAGGCAGCCGGTGAGGAAATCCGCCGCCAGCACGCCGAGCAGCAGGGCGGTGGCCAGCTCGGCGCCATGGGCGCCGGCGGCGACGGTGCGCGCCACCACCGGCACCAACAACGCCGCGAGAACGGCGAGGGCGACGACATCGTAGACGGTGGCTCTCTCCCACCGCACGTCGTCCGCTCGGCGAGACATGACCCGATCTTCTCCCAAAGAAGAGTCCCTGCTGTCAATCAGAGCGCTCGATGCGCCGGGCCGCGGTTGAATCTTTGTCGCCGCCTGTCAGGATCGATCGACATGACGCCAACGTCGCTCGCGCACCGGCACGCCGTCGTCGTCGGCTCCGGCATCACCGGCCTGGCGGCGGCGCGGGTGCTGTCCGATCGCGGGGCACGGGTCACCATCCTCGAGCGCGACGCCGAGCCGGCGGCGGCCGACCCGGCCAGCGCCTTCGCCACCTGGCAACGCAAGGGCGCGCCGCAGGTGCGCCATTCGCACGCCTTCCTCGGACGGCTGCGGGCGCTGCTGCGCGCCAAGTACCCAGACATCCTGCAGGGGTTGCTCGACGCCGGCGCCGCCGAACTCGACATGCTGGCGCGGCCGCCGCTGACCCTGCCGCCGCTGGTGCGCGAACCGGGCGATGAGGACCTGGTGGCGCTCGGCTGTCGCCGCACGACGTTCGAGTGGGTGGTGCGGCGCAACGTCCTCGCCCGCGCCGGCGTGGCGCTGCTGCCGGGCGCCCAGGCGCGCGGCCTGACCGGCAGCGCCGCCGGCGTCACCGGCGTGCGCTACGAACGCGGCGGCGGTGAACAGACGCTGACGGCCGATCTCGTCATCGATGCCTCCGGGCGCCACTCGAAGGCGCCGGAATGGCTCGCCGCCCTCGGCGCGCCGCCGCCGCCGCAGGAACTCGAAGCGTCGGGCGTCGTCTACTACACGCGCTTCTACCGCTTCCGCGACGGCGCCGCGGAGCCGCCGCGCAGCACCCACCCGGCGGCGGCCGACTACAATTGGATCAAGTACGCCATCTTCCCCGCCGACGGGCAGACGTTCTCGATCACCTTCGCCGTGCCCCTCGCCTTTCCCCGCCTCAAGGTGCTCGCCCGCAGCGGCGCGTTCGACGTCATGGCGCGCGCCCTGCCGGCGCTGGCGCCGTGGATCGACCCGGCGGTCGCGGAGCCGATCGGCGATGCCACCCACCCGGTGCAGGCGATGGGCGGCCTGATAAACCGCCTGCGACGCTTCGTCGTCGACGGCGCGCCGCTGGCGCGCGGCTTCTTCGCCCTCGGCGACGCCGCCTACTGCACCAACCCGCTCTACGGACGCGGCTGCGCGCAGGCGTTCCTGCACGCCGACCTGCTCGGCGAGGCACTCGACGCCGCCCCCGACGACCTCGCCGCCGCGGCGCGCGCACTCGACGCGCGCGCCCGCGCCGCCATCGAACCCTTCTACCGCGCCTCGGTGCTCGCCGACCGCGAGGCGGTGCGCAAGGCCGAGGGCCGCACCCCGCGCCGACTCTCCGGCCGCTTGCAGGCGCGCTTCTTCGAGGACGGGCTGATCATCGCGACGCGCTCGGATCCCGTCGTATTCCGCGCCTTTCTGCGCATGTTCAACATGCTCGAGACGCCCGAGAAGGCCTTCGGCCGCCCCGACGTTCTGTGGCGCTCGCTGCGCGTCCTGCTGCGCGGCAGACGCCGCAACGCCCGGTACCTGCTGCCCGACCCGCCGGATCGCGAGACGACCATCGCCGCCTGTGAAGCGGCGGCCTGAGTAGGCTTCAACACGGAGACACGGCGACACGGAGTCGAGTCTCCGTGCCTCCGTGCCTCCGTGTTGAAGGGTTTCTTTGTCAGCGGGCGACGGCTGCCAGCGGAGTGGATGCGCGTTCGCTCGCCGGGTGGCCGAGGGCGCGCAGCAGGTAGGCGAGCGGGCCGACGCTGCCGAGGAAGAGGCCGGCGACCAGGTACGGGACGACGGCGATGCCGCGCGCCCTGGCGTCGTTCCACATCCAGACGCCGACCAGTGTCAGGGCGATACAGAGGTCGACGAACACGGCGATCCCGGGCAGCGAGGACAGCACCTCGCGAATGAAACCGACGTAGCCATACTGCCAGACGACGAAGGCGTTGAGGGCGACGAAGTCGGCCAAGACGAAAGCGACCAGCCACTGCTTCTTGTTCATATTGTCTCGTTCCTTCTGCCGGGTGTCCCGGCGTTGCGTACGTGCGTGGCCGAGTCCCTCTTCAAGCGCCGTGCCGCGCCGGCGCCGGCACGCCAACTCGGCCTCTGCCGCCGCCGCAGCGGCGCCGCGTTGCAGGCCAGCAACGGTGGCGTTGCCCGCCGGCAACGGGCCGGCGCCGCGCCCGCACGCCACGGGCAGCGCTTTCCCTCGCAGGGTCGTCGGTGCGAAACTTGCGAGGGCAGGGACGACATGAAGACATCATTCGACACCGCAGCCGACGACCGTCACCTGGAGCAGGCCCCGCGCGAGTCCTGGCGCGGCCTGCGGTTGCGGTGGTGGGGCATCATCGGCGGGCTCGCCGGCGGCATTCTCGACATCGCCGCCCTGTCGCTGGCCGGCTTCACGTTCACCATCAACGGCGCCGACGCCCGCACGCCGATGGCGGTCTACTTCGGCGTCTCCTTCGCCGCGCTCGGCTATCTGCTCGGCTCGCTGATCGAAACGCAGCGGCGCGAGCGGCACACGGCGGCGCGGCTGCAGGCGCAGAGCGCGACCATCGCCGCGGCACGCTCGCGCGTCGCCCAGAGCGAGCGGCTGGCCGCCCTCGGGCAGCTGGCGGCGACGATCGCGCACGAAGTGCGCAACCCGCTCGGCATCATGCGCTCGGCCGCCCAGACGCTCGGCGAGACGCTGCCAGCGAACGCGGTCGAGGCGCATCGGGCAAGCGGCTTCATCATTACCGAGATCGACCGGTTGGCGAGCGTGGTGAGCTCGATTCTCGGCTATGCGCGGCCGCTGCAACTGGCGACGCGCTCGGTGCGCGTCGCCGACCTGGTCGAGCGCGCCGAGTTGCTGGCCGGCGCCGACCTGACTGCCAGGCACATCCACCTCGAACGCGGCGACGGCGGGGAGTGCACCATGCAAGCCGACTCCGACCTGATCAGCCAGGTGCTGCTCGGCCTGCTCGGCAATGCCGCCGATGCCATGCCGCACGGCGGCAGCGTGGCGATCGAGGCCAGCGCCAGCGGCGACCGCGTCGCGCTGCGCGTCACGGACTCCGGACCCGGCATCGACGCGGCTCTGCGCGAGAAGGTGTTCGAGCCGTTTTTCACCACCCGGGCGCGCGGCACCGGCCTCGGTCTGGCCATCGCCAAGCAGATCGTCGAGGCGCACGGCGGCAGCATCGAGGTCGACGCCTCGCCCGCCGGCGGCGCCCGCTTCACGCTCACCCTCCCGGCAGCCGCGGCAGCGGCGCTGGCGGCCTGATGCCCACCGCGGTGGTCTTCTGGTGGCGCTGGCTGGTCGCGGCGACCGTCGGCGTGCTGCTCTTCGGGGCGGCGATGGTCGTCCTGCCGGGACCGACGGCGCTGTTCTTCAACCTGCTGCTCTTTGCCACGCCCGCCGGCGACCCCGCCCTCGTCGGCGCCGCCCCGTACCTGCGCTTCGTCTACGCCGTGCTCGGCGCGGTCATGGTCGGCTGGGCGGTCGCCCTGCTCTGCCTGCTGTACGGGCCCTTCCGCCGCGGCGCGCGCGAGGGATGGGTCGCCGTCGCGATCTCCCTCGCCGCCTGGTTCGGGCCGGACACCGCGCTGTCGTTGTGGACCGGCTTCTGGCCCAACGCGGTCCTCAACGCGGTGTTCGCGGTCGCGTTCGCGATTCCCCTGGCGGCGACGCGGCGCGCGTTTCTGTGAGCCGAGGGCGCGGCGCGCCGCGCCGCATCAGAGACGGCGCGGCTGCGCCGTGCCCTCCGCCGCCAAGCGCGCGGCGTGGCGCGACCAGACCGCGATGAGCACCACCGCCACGGCGACCAGGCCGATGCACAGGCCCGCCCACAGACCGATGACGCCCCAGCCCGCGCGGTAGCAGAGCCAGGCGCCGATCGGCAGGCCGAGCAGCCAGTGGCCGGCGAGGTTGGCGAGCATCGGCGTGCGCGTGTCGCCGGCGCCGCGCAGCGCGCCGGTGGCCACCACCTGGACGCCGTCGAAGAGCTGGAAGATGGCCGCCACCGCCAGCAGGCTGACGCCGGTGGCGAGGACTTCGGGGACGGTGGTGAAGACGCGCAGGATGGGGCGCGGCACGACGAGAAAGAGCAGCGCCGAGACGACCATGGCGGCGGTACCGAGCAGCAGGGCGCTCCACCCGGCCAGCCCGGCGGCGGCCGGCCGGCGCCGGCCAAGGGCGTTGCCGACGCGCACCGCCGCGGCGGCGGAGATGCCGAGCGGCACCATGAACGTGAGCGACGCGGCGCTGAGGGCGACCTGGTGCGCCGCCAGCGCGGTCGGCGCCAGGCCGCCGGCGAGCACCGTGGCGACGGCGAAGACGCCGCACTCGAGCAGTAGTTGCAGCGCCGCCGGCAAGCCGAGTCGCGCCAGGGTGCGCAGGCGCGCCGCCTCGATCGCCAGCGGCAGTCGCGCGCCGCGGCCGGCGCGATGCTCGAACCACAGCGTGTAGGCGAGCAGGAGGACGAAGAGATAGGCGCGCGACGCCGTCGTCGCCCACCCGGCGCCGGCGGCGCCGAGGGCGGGAAAGCCCCAGTTGCCGAAGATGAGCAGCCAGTTGACGGCGGCGTTGAGCAGGTTGGCGCTGACCAGCGCGATCATCACCGGCCGCACCTGCCCGAGCGCCTGCAGATAGCGGCGCAGGGAGGCGAAGAGCAGCAGCGGCAGGAAGCTCCACAGCACGGCGCCGAGGTAGGGACCGGTGGCGGCGGCCACCGCGGGCTGGATGCCGAGGTGGTCGAGGTTGGCGCGGATGAACAGCCCGACCGCGGTCAGGGCCACCGCCAGCAGGGCCGCCAGGCAGAGGCCGTTCACCAACCAGCGGCGCGCCTCGTCGAGGCGGCCGGCGCCGTGCGCGTACGACACCAGGTAGTCGAGGCCGAACTGCATGCCGATGCCGAACATGGCGATGGCGAAGAAGACGTGGCTACCGATGCTGACGGCGCCGAGCGCCTCGGCGCCGACGCGGCCGACCATGATCGTGTCGACCAAACCCATCGTCATCCAGCCGAGTTCGGCGCTGACCACCGGCCAGGCGAGGACGAAGGTCGGGCGCAACTCGCCGCGGATCTGCGAAAAGGACGGCATCGGTGGGCCCCGCCGCGGCGGCGGGTCCGGCTTCTCTAGTCGCAGTTCAGCTCCATCTCCACCCCCTCGTTGCGCCGCCTGGCAGGCGCGTCGCAGCTGCGCGCCGGCGGTGGCAAGGCCCAACGGCGACGGCCGCCGCGATGACACTGGCGATGGAGGGCGCGGTCAGGGATTGACGACGTTGATCGGCGTCCCGGCCAGGAACGCCGCGACGTTGCGCACCGTCGCCTCCATCAGCCGGCGGCGCGCCGCCAGGCTCGCCCAGGCGATGTGCGGGGTGATGATGCAGTTCGGCGCCGACAGCAGCGGGTGGTCGGCCGGCGGCGGCTCGCGCGACAGTACGTCCAGCGCGGCGCCGGCCAACCGGCCCTCGCGCAGGGCCGCCGCCAACGCCGGCTCGTCGATGAGGCCGCCGCGCGCGGTGTTGATCAGCAGGGCGTGCGACCGCAGGCGCGCCAGCAGCGGCGCATCGACGAAGGCGGCGTTCTCGGCGCTGAGCGGACAGTGCAGACTGATCACATCGGCTTCGGCGAAGAGATCGGGAATGGCCACCCAGGCGTCGGGCGGCTCGGCGCCGGCGGCGCGCGCCAGGCGGCTGCTCGCCATCACGCGCATGCCCAACGCCCGCGCCAGGGCGGCGACGCGCCGGCCGATGCGGCCGTAGCCGACCAGGCCGATCGTCTGGCCGGCGAGGGTGCGCGGCGGCGTCAGCCAGAAACTGAAGTCGGGCCGGCGCGCCCATTCGCCGTCGGCGACGGCGCGGGCGTGATCGCCGACGCGCTGACAGAGCTCGAGCAGGAGCGCCAGGGTGTGCTGGGCGACGTCGTCGGTGCCGTACTCCGGCACGTTCGCCACCGCGATGTCGCGCCGCCGCGCCGCGGCGACATCGACGACGTTGTAGCCGGTGGCGAGCACGGCGACGCAGCGCAGCCGCGGCAGCGCCGCGATGGCGGCGGCGTCGAGCACCGTCTTGTTGGTCAGCACGATCTCGGCCTCCGCGGCGCGCTCGAGGAGCAACGCCGGCGGCGTCCGGTCGTACACCGTCAACGCCCCGAGTTGCGCCAGGGCGTCCCAGGGATTGTCACCCGGGTTGAGCGTGTGTCCGTCGAGCACCACGATGCGCATCGGGGCGCTATGTCCCACCGCCGCCCCGCGCCGTCAATCACATGCCGTGCGGTGCGTCGGCGCCGCTGGGCCGGCGCGCCGCGTGCGCGGGACCTTCCCGGCACCTGACGCCGGCACGATCGCCTGAACGCTGGTCACCCGCGGCGCAGAGCGAATATCGCGCGGGCAGCGCTCAGACCTTTGAGCAAGTGCTCGCCGCGTGAGTCGAAGGACACATTCGCGCCGTCGAGCAGATCGCGCGTCGTGCCCGAGACGAGGACTTCCCCGGGACCGGCGAGTCCCGCGACACGCGCCGCCGCGTGCACGGCGACGCCACGCGCTTGTCCGCCGACGATCTCGATCTCCCCCGTATGGATGCCAACCCGGACACGGACTCCGAGGTCGGCGACCGCCGGATCCATGAGCGCTGCCGCATGCACGGCCTTGGCCGCGCTGTCGAAGAGTGCCAGAAACCCGTCACCGAGCGATCCCATCTCGCGACCGCGGTAGCGATCCATGGCCGCACGGATCCTCACGTTGTGTTCGTGCAACAGGGTGGCCCACGCGCGGTCGCCGAGCCGCTCCAGATGGGACGTCGAGGAGACGATGTCGGTGAAGAGGATCGTCGTGAGCACACGCTCGCCGAGATCGGCCGACGACAATCCGAACTCGCGCGCGCTCGTGAACTCGACCGAGTCCCACGGCTCGTCGCCGACCACCCACGCGTCGTGTCCGGGCGGGATCTCGTAGGCATCGCCCGGTTCGATGACAATTGTGGTCCCGTCTTCCATGCGCACCTCGAGCCGCCCCGCGATCGTGTAGCCGACGTGGCGGTGCCGACACGAGGTGGTGTCGGCGATTGGCGCGACATCCTTCGACCAGCGCCAGCCCGGCTGGAAGACGAAGCGCCCGATGGCCAACTCGTCCAGTGTGACGATGTCGATGCGTCCAGTCGGGAACTGGCGGACCAAGTCCGGCCGTGCGAAATTCTTTCGTTGCAGCCGCGGCATCGGTCGCGATGCTGCGCTCAGAGGGGGACGTATTCAAGTCTGACGATCCCCCCTCCGACTTGGCGGCGGCGATGCCAGCTGCGCTGTCGCGCCGCACTCCACATCGCTGGCGCCGTGTGCTAGCTCCGCGCCTCGCATGCGCGTCTCGAACGGCTTCGTCGACCTGATCGGCAATACGCCGTTGGTGCGCCTGCGGCGCGCCTCGGACGAGACCGGCTGCGAGATCCTCGCCAAGTGCGAGTTCCTCAACCCCGGCGGATCGGTGAAAGACCGCGCCGCCCGCGCCATCATCGCCGACGCCGAGGCGCGCGGCGCGTTGCGCCCGGGTGGCGTCATCGTCGAGGGCACCGCCGGCAATACCGGCATCGGCCTGGCGCTGGTCGCCAACGCGCGCGGCTACCGCACCGTGATCGTCATGCCGGAGACGCAGAGCCGCGAGAAGCAGGACATGCTGCGCCTGTGCGGCGCCGAGCTGCGCCTGGTGAAGGCGTTGCCATACAAGGACCCCGGCAACTATGTGCGCGTCTCCGGCCGCCTCGCCGAGGACCTGGCAGCGTCCGAGCCGTGCGGCGCGGTGTGGGCCAACCAGTTCGACAATCTCGCCAACCGCCGCGCCCACGAGGACACCACCGGGGCGGAGATCTGGGCGCAGACGGCGGGGCGTGTCGACGCGTTCGTCGCCGCCGTCGGCACCGGCGGCACGCTCGCCGGCGTCGGCCTGGCCCTCAAGGCACGCAAGCCGTCGGTGCGCATCGTGCTCGCCGATCCGCCCGGCTCGGCGCTGTACAACTGGTACACGCACGGCGAGCTGCGGGCCGCCGGCGATTCGATCACCGAGGGCATCGGCCAGGGCCGCGTCACCGGCAACCTCGAGGGGGCGCCGATCGACCTGGCGCTGCACGTACCCGACGCCGACGCGCTGCGCGTCGTCTTCGCCCTGCTGCGCGACGAGGGCCTCTGCGTCGGCGGCTCCTCCGGCACCAACGTCGCCGGCGCCATCGCCCTGGCGCGTCAGCTCGGGCCGGGGCACGTCATCGTCACCATCCTCTGCGACTTCGGCACGCGCTATCAGAGCAAGCTGTTCAACCCCGCGTACCTGCGCGCCCGCGGCTTGCCGACGCCGGAGTGGCTGTCGTGAGCGAGCCTGCCAACGCGCAGCGCATCCGCCGCCTGTTCGACGCCTTCCGGCGCGCCGACCTCGACGCCATCGAGGCGGTCATCGCGGTCGATGCCGTGTGGCACTTCCCCGGCCGCAGCGGCCGCCTCGCCGGCGCGCACCGCGGCCGCGCGGCGATCCTCGCCTTTCTCGTGCAGGTGCAGGCGCTGAGCGGCGGCAGCTTCCACCTCGACTTGGAGGTGATGCTGGCCGACGACGCGCACGCCGTCGCCTGTTTCCGCGGTCACGGCGCGCGTGACGGCAAGACGCTCGACAACCCGACCTGCCTGCGGCTGCGGCTCGTCGCCGGCCAGGTGGTCGAAGTGTGGGAGTACGTATGGGATCTCTACGCGGTCGACGAATTCTGGGCCTGAGGCGACGTGGGCGGTCATGCGCGTGATCGCCGTCACCGGCTCGGCGTCCGGCATCGGCGCCGCCATTCGCGCCCAGTGCACGCGTGACGGGGCGCGCGTCATCGGGGTCGACGTGCGCGACGCCGAGATCATCGCCGACCTGGCCACGCCGGCCGGCCGCGCCGCCGCCATCGCCGCGATCGAGGCCGCCGCGGCTGGGCGCCTCGACGGCCTCGTCGCCTGCGCCGGCCTCGGCCCGCACGTGCCCGACGCGGCGGCCATCGTCGCCGTGAACTACTTCGGCGCGCAGGTGCTGCTCGCCGGCCTGCGCGGCACCCTGGCGGCCGCGCCACAGCCGGCAGCGGTGGCGATCGCATCGAATGCCCTGTCTGTGCCGAACGACGACGCGGCCCTGGTCGATGCCTGCCTCGCCGGCGACGAGGCGGCGGCGCGCGCCCTGACCGTGACGATGGCCAGTCAGCAGGTGTACGCCGGCTCCAAACGCGCCCTGACGCGCTGGCTGCGCCGCGCCGCGCCGGCGGCCGAGTGGGCGGGCGCCGGCATCCGCCTCAACGCCGTCGCACCCGGCGCGGTGCTGACGCCGCTGTTGCAGGGCGGCCTCGACCATCCGATCTTCGGCCCCGCCATCCGCGGCTTCCCGGTGCCGACCGGCGGCCCCGGCGCGCCGGACGACATCGCCGCCGCGGTCGCCTTCCTGCTCGGCCCCGCGGCGCGCTTCGCCTGCGGCAGCGTGCTCTTCGTCGACGGCGGCACCGACGCGCTGTTGCGGCCGGATCTGTACTGACCCCCCGCCTGGTCGGTCGCCACGGACGGGGATTGCTGGCAGCGCCGCGCGGCGCTGCAGGAGCCCCGGCACCGGTCCGCGCCGGGGCAGACGCGATCTCCGCTCAGCGGCAGCCCGCGGCCCACGGCTCGTGCAGCGTCGCGCCGGCGCGGCGCAGCCAATCCCAGGCAGCACTCCTGCCGGGCACGGGGATGTTGGCCTGGGGCGGTACCAGCGGCACGGGGTTCGGGTCCCAGGCCGGCAGCGGCCCGGTGCCGTAGTGGACGAAGATCGGCGGATCGAAGAAGACGCGGTGGGCACCGCCGAATCCGATCACCGACATGTTCAGCAGCGAATCGGGGACATGCACGAAACGACCCGCGGGCAGAAGGCGGGCCGTTTGGTCGAGACTGCGGACGAGGTCGCGGCTGGTGGCCTGGACGTTGAGCAGGAGCTTCACGCCGGGTTCGCCGCGCCCCGCCCGCTCGCAGGTGACCGGGTCCGTCGCCAGCGCGGCGGCCACCAGCGCTGCCGCGATCATGCCGCCGCCGCGCGGCACGGCGCGGCAGGCGCCGACGACAGCGATCGTCATGCCCAGCGCCGCGACGCCGATGAAGTAGCTGTAATAGTGTTGCGTCAGCGGCACCACCGGCAGCAGCGCGGTGACGAACAGGGCCAGCCCCAGCGCCGGCAGCCGGGATGCGCCGCCGCGCCGGCGCGCCAGCACGCCGAGCGCCACGAGCGCGGTGAGCAGCGTCACGCCGACCGTGAACGGCGCCTGCGCCGAGGTCAGCAGCAGCGTCGGGCCGCTGCCGGTGGCGATCGCGAAGCGACCGATGTTGCTCAGCCAGGCGGCGGGGTCGGCCGCCGGCGTATAGCCGCCATGCGGGAACCCGGCGACCAGGAAGCACGCCAGTTTGGCCGCGAGATAGAGGCCGGTCACCGCCGCCGGCGCCAGCACCGCCCGGACTGTCTCGCGCAGCGTCGCGCGCCGCGGTCCGAACAGCATCAGCCAGGCGAGCAGGCCCGGCACGACGGCGGCGTGTTCGCTGCACAGCAGCGCCACGACCTGCAGCGCGGCGGCGCCGGCACCGCGCCAGCGCGCCGGCGCATGCAGCCACCACAGCAGGCTGAGCAGCACCACGGTGGCCGTGAGCGTCATCGTCGCCGCGCCGATCCAGTACACCGCCAGCATGTGGCCCGGCGCGGCGGCGTACAGCAGGCCGGCGGCCAGGCCCCAGCCCCACGACGCCGTCAGGGCGCGAACGATGGCCGCCACCAGGAAGCCGTTGCCGGCGAACAGCAGTAGGTGGAAGGCGTGGTAGGCGCTCGCGTCGAGGCCGAAGAGCTGGCGCAACAGGTAGAAGTAGCCGACGGTGCTCAGCGGGCGGTAGAGCATCAGGCCGTTGTGCGAAGGCGTGAAGAACTCCAGCAGCGACAGCGCCGGGCTGCGATAGGCGGCGTCGGCGTCGCGCATCACCCAGAAATCGTCGAGGAAGAAGAACAGGCCGACCGCGTCGCCGTACCGAACGGCGCAGTACACGAGCAGCACCGCAGCGACCGCGGCCGCCGCGACGAACTGCCTACGACGATCGTGACGCGACATTCTCAGTCCCCAGCAGGCCTTGCAGGAGCCTTGGGTCCTATCGGCGCGGCGGTGACCGCGCAAGCGCCGCTGCGCGCCTTGTCGTCGCCGATGCGGCGTGACACCATGCGGCGGTTGCGGCGGCCCGCCCCGACCCACGGCGCGCCGCCCGACAACTGAGGAGTTGGCTTGGATAGGGATCAGCAGGGGCCCCGCGCGGGTCGACGGCCGGCGCGCGCCCGCACACTCCTGCTGCTGCTGCTGGTACTGGTCCTCGGCGCGGGAGCTCTGAGCACCGGCCTGTGGATCGCCGCCGCGCAGTTCCCGGATCTGCGCGACGCCCTGTTCTCCGCCGCGGCCGTAGCGAGCCTGCTGATCTGCGTCGCTCTAACCGTCCTGAACGTGATGACGCGCTGGTTCCGCTGGCACTTCCTCATCCGGCGCTACACGCCGCAGCTCATCACCCGGGACAGCCTGGCCGTCTACCTGGCCACCCTGCCAGCGATCATCAGCCCCTTCTTCCTCGCCGAGTTGGTGCGGGTAGTGTTGATTCGCAGGCGCTTTCACACGCCCGCCACCTATCTGGTGCGCATCTGGCTGATCGAACGCGGGCTCGACGCCGGCGTGCTCGCCTGTGCCCTGCTCGCCTCCTACCATGCAGGCTGGGGTACTGCCGCGGTGCTGGCGCTGGGGGTTGGAACGGCCCTGCTGTTTCGCCTCGCGCTGCCGGCGAACTCCCCCGCGACCGCCGGCTGGGTGGCCCTTGGCGCGCTCGGCACCACCGCCGTTGCCTGGATCCTGCCGGTGATCGCGTTGTTCGCCACGCTGGGGCTCCTCTCGGCCCCGGTTGCCGGGCCGGTCGCCCTGCGCGCCTTCGCCAGCGGCACGCTGCTCGGCGGCGTCACCGGCGTGCCGCTCGGCGTCTCGGTGACCGGCTCCACCATGATCCATGAACTGACGCTGGCCGGCGTCCCGGAACCCACGGGCGTGCTGGCGATCCTCGTCTACCGGGCCGGCACCGCGTGGTTCGCCGTCGTGCTCGGACTCGCCGCGCTGGTGGCCTTCCGCCGGCGTCTGGCGCGCATGATTCGCGGCCAGACGGAGGCGCACTTCGACGCCATCGCCGGGGAGTACGAGAGCGAAATTCCAGCCCACGTGCGCGACCGCCTGCTGGCGAACAAGGTCGCGCACATGCACCGCACGCTGCAGGCGCACGGCATCGCCGCCGGCGCGCGCGGCCTCGATCTCGGCTGCGGCCAGGGCTGGTATCTGCGCGCGATGCGGGCGCGCGGCTACGACGTCGACGGCACCGACTACTCGGTCGGGCAGCTGCGCCATGCCGCCGTCCACCTCGGCCGCGCGGGCTGCGTCGTGCAGGGCGATGCGCAGGCGCTGCCCTTCGCCGACGCGCGCTACGACTTCGTCTACAGCATCAACGCCATCCACCACCTGCTCGGCGCCGGCGCCCAGGAGCGCACGCTGCAGGAACTCGTCCGCGTTCTGCGCCCCGGCGGTGTGTTCCTGCTGCACGAGATCAACACCCACAACCCGCTGTTCCGCTGGTACATGGGCTACCTGTTCCCGCTGCTCAAGCGCATCGACGAGGGCACCGAGCGCTGGATCCTGCCGACGGCCCTGCCCGAGGTGCGCGGCGCGCAGTGGCTCACCGCCGAGACGCAGTACTTCACCTTCCTGCCCGACTCCGTCCCCAGTGTCATGCTGCGCTGGTTCGGCGGCCTGGAGCGCGCGCTCGAAGGCTCGCGATTCCGGCACCTGAGTGCCCACTACCAGGCCTGCCTGCGCAAGCAGGCGCCGCCCACCGCCCCCTGATCGCCGCGGGCCCTTCCGATTGTCCCCGCCGTCGTGATATCTACAGAGGCGTTAGCATTGGTCGCATGCAATGATTTCGCTTGGAGGCGATAGTTTCTTGCTGTCGACCAGCCAGTTGCTGGTGCGGCGGACGCGGCTGATCCTGGCGATCTGCCTCGTCGGCGCCATCATCTTCACGTCGTTCCAGGCCTCCTCGACGCAGGCGCTCTTGGGGCCGTCCGTGGTTCTGCACCTGCTCGGCATCGCGCTGTCGGCACTCGGCCTGATCGTCCTGCGGCAGCCCTGGGTACTGCGGCATGCCTTGGGGATGTCGATGGCCTCCGTGTCGATCGCCTACGCGCTCACCGCGCTGGCACGGGCGAACATGGACGTCCCCGAGCACGGCACCAGCGCCATCCTGTTCGTCGGCGCCGCGTTGACCACCGCCGCCATCATGCCCTGGGGGCTGTGGCCGCAGCTGGCCACCGTCAGCGTGGCGGCGACCGCCCTGGCAGCGGCGGCGTACCACACCGACGGTACCCGGGCGGCGCTCGGCGGCGATCCCGCCATCGCCGTCATCATCGGATTCGCGCTGTCGTTCGTCGCCGCCCGTGAGGTCACCCGCTATCGGCGCGCGCACCGCCGTGAGCTGCTCGATCGGCGCCGCGCCGAGCGCGCCGTCCGCCGCCTCGCGGCGCGCCTCGAGCAGCGCGTCATCGAGCGCACCGCGGCGCTCGAGCGAGCGCACGAGGAGCTGCACCGCCACCAGGCGCATCTGGCGCACGCGCTGCGACGGCACACCATCGGCGAGATGGCCGCCGCCTTGGCGCACGAGATCAATCAACCCTTGTGTGCGATCACCAACTACGCGCAGGGGGTCGTGCAGCGCCTGCGCGGCGATCGGATCGATCTGCTGGCGCTGCGCGAGGCGTGCGAGCAGATCACGCACGAGGGCCTGCGCGCCGGGCAGATCCTGCGCAGCATCCGCGACCTGATTCGGGAAGATACGACGATCAGCCGCGACCTCGACGTCAACGCGCTGGCCACCGATGCGGTGCGCGTCATCGCGCCGCAGGCACGCGAACACGGGGTCACCGTCCGCCTCGAGGGCGGCGCCAACCTGCCCGCCATCCACGCCGATGGCGCGCAGATCGAACAGGTGATGCTCAACCTGATGCTGAACGGGGTGCAGGCCGCGGCGCTGACGCGAGGCACGCGCCGCGAGGTGGTGGTCGCCACGACGGTGGATCGCGGCGAGATCCAGGTCGCCGTACGCGACACCGGCCTGGGGCTCGCGGCCGACCTCAGGGACCGCCTCTTCACGCCCTTCGTCACCACGAAGGCGCACGGCCTCGGACTGGGCCTCGTCATCAGCCGCTCGATCGTCGAGTCGCACGGCGGTCGGCTGTGGACGACGCCGCTCGACGACGACTGCACCACCTTCCGTTTCTCGCTCCCGACCGCCACGCCGCCGGCCCCTGGTTCCTGAGCAGTCGCGGCCGGCGGACCCCTACCGGCGAGGCGCCGACGACCGGGCGCCGGGGCCGCGGTGGGTACCGCTTCAGCCCTCGTCGGGGGAGCCCTGACTGGCGGCGATGCGCACGCCGAGCGGGCCGCGCGGCACCGTGACCTCGAGCCGCTGTCCCTGGCGCAGCACCTCGACCCGCACCACCTCGCCAGCGGTACCGCCGCGCGTCTCGGTCACCAGGTCATCGGGCGCGAAAATACGGGCCGCCCCATAGCGCAGCACCACGTCGCCGGCCTGCAGGCCGGCAGCGGCGGCGGCGGTCTCCGCCAGCACTTCATCGACGCGCACCCGGTTGGGCTCGCCGCGCGCGGCGAGATAGCGATCATAGCTGTCATCGCCAATCTCGTCGCGGAGCGACGTCCGCTGCGCCGCCAGCGTGGCCATGGCCTGCGCGAAGCGCGGCGTGTCGAGCCACTGCTCGCGCGTCGCCTGATCGCTGAGGGTGATCTCGGCCATGGTCAGCTCGTCGCGGCGGCGCTTGATGTCCGTCGCGGTCGCCGCATCGATGCCGGCGGCGATCAGGGCACGCTCCATGGACGTGCCCGCCGCATCGGCCGGCGAAGGATCGGCGGCGGCCGCCGCCAGGACCTCCGGAACCGCGGACTGGGGGGACGCCGCGGTGTCGCTAGCGGCGGCATACAGGTGTGTGAGCTGCGCTTCGATGCTCGCCAGGCGCTCTTCGAGGCGCTGCCGCGCGGCGCGCTCTGCCGCCAGCGTTTCCGTCAGCCGACCGACCTGCGACGCCAGGGCGCTGGCGGCCCGCCCGCTGTCGCCAGCGGCGGCGGCCGGCTCCCGAGGCGTGGCCGGCGCGGCGCCCGGGGCGAGCGGCGCCGCGCCGGGCCGCCACGTGACGTACCCCAGGCCTGCGAGCGCTGCGACGAGCAGGGCGGCAACAGCCACACGTCGCGGGCTGGCAGGGCGCAAGTCGATGACGGGCATGGACCCCAATCTGCGGATATCGATGCCGTCGTGCAATGGCCCCGACGGCACGTCAGCGGCGGCTCCTGCTCAGGCCTTGTCGGCGACGACGCGGATGGTGAGCGGTTCGTCGCCGCTGCTCAGACGCGTGTCGCGCTGCGGGAACGGGATGCCGATGCCGGCCTCGGTGAGCGCCGCGTTGACCGCCACCGCCAGCTCGCTGCGCGTCGACAGCGACTTGTCGAAGGTGTCGGTCCAGCAGCGCAGCTCGAAGTTCAGCGCGTCGGCGCCGAAGCCGAGGAAGAGCGCCGCCGGCGCCGGCTGTTCGATCACCAACGGATGACTCCCGGCGACGCGCCGCAGCAGTGCCAGGACCTGCTCGGGATCGCTGCCGTAGGCGACACCGAGCGGCAGGTCGATGCGCCGGCGGCGGTCGGAAAAGGTCCAGTTGGTCACGGCGCCGGAGATGAAGTCGCCGTTCGGCACGATCACATCGGCGCCGTCGAAGGTGCGGACGATGCTCGAGCGGATGCCGATGTGCTTCACCTCGCCGGAGAGCTGCGCGAGCTGGATCGTGTCGCCGACCTTCATCGGCCGCTCAAAGAGCAGGATGAGCCCGGAGACGAAGTTGTTGACGATGTTCTGCATGCCGAAGCCGATGCCGACGCCGAAGGCGCCGGCGAGGAGCGTGAAGCGGTTCATGTCGATGCCGGTCGCCGCCATCGCCATGAAGAACCCGACCAACAGGATGGCATAGTGCAGCAGGCTCGACAGGGCATAGGGCATGCCCGGCGCCAGGGCGACGCGCGGATAGACGTCCTCTGCCAGCACGAAACGCACGACGCGCGAGACGACGAAGCTCAGCCAGACGGTGACCGCGAAGGCCAGCACCGCGCCGAGCGACAGGGTCAGCGCCCCCACCGTCAGCTGGCCGCCCAACAGTCCGCGCAGCGCCGGCAGCAGGATGTCGAGGACGCGCGCGTTGCGCAATGAGACCACCACCCAGGCGGTGAAGGCGAGCCAGCCGAGCAGGCGCTCGCCGCGGCGCTGCAGCAGGGCGCGGTGCGCCTCGACCATGTGCAGGCGGCGCGCCAGGCGGGTGCGCAGCACCGACGCCCACAATGCTTCGAGCACCTGCAGGGAGCCGAAGAGGACCAGGGCGGCGTAGGCGCTGTCGACCAGCGCCTCCTGCAGGTAGCGCGACAACTGCATGAAGCCGAGGGCGCCGGCGGCGGCGCTGAAGCCGACCAGGAGGATGAGCGCGCCGGCGCCGCGTTCAGCGCTGGCCGCCCAGCGCGAGTCCGCCTCCCACATGGCGCGGAAGCGGCCGCTGCGCAGGAACCAGACCAGGAAGGCGACGATGCCGAGGCGCTCGAGGCTGAACAGCGACTGCTCGAGGAACGGCTGCGACGACAGGAAGCGGGTCGCCTGGTCGACGACGTAGAAGATGCCGAGCGCCCACAACGCCGGCACCGCCGGCGGGTCGATGACGCGCCGCAGCACCAGGAGCGTCGGCAGCAGGGCGACCAACCCGATGAGCTCGTTGAGCAGCAGCGGCGCGTCGGGCAGGAACCAGCCGGAGGCGACGAGCAGCACCAGCGCCGCGGCCGACACCGGCGCGTCGAAGATGCGCGCGCCGCGCGCCATGCTGGAATCGTCGGCGGCCAGGACGGCGATGCGCGGCCGCGCCCGGAACAGCACCCAGGCGAGCAGCGCGAAGCAGGCGAACTGCAGCAGCAGGCGCGACCGGTGTGCGGCGAGATAGCTGCGGGTGACGGACAACTCCTCGGCCGTCGCCGCCAGGGCGGCGCGCAGCGCCGATCCGACGCCCTCGGCGGGGTACAGCGACCAGACTGGCTTGCTGTCGGCGACCAGCAGGCGGCCGAAGCCTTGGCGGCGCACGCTGCCGAGCGCGCGCAGCGGCTCGCGCGTCGCGGCGGACTGCTCGACCACCGTGCCCTGCAGCACCAGCAGCTGCTTGCGCCGCCCGTCGAGGTCCTTGCGCAGGGCGCCGATGGCCTCGAGGGTGGTGCCGATGCGCTCCAGCACTGCCGGCGGCGCCGACTCGACGCGCGCCTGGTCGCGCGTCGCCCGCCACACCCGGCGCAGGCGGTCCAGGCCGGCGACTTCCTGATCGAGCTGCGTGATCCGCGTCGTCAGGATCGCGCTCCAGTTGTCGAGCTGGCTCCGCAGCATGCGCCAGGTCTCGGCCAGGTTGTCGATGTCGCGCAGCGCCGGGCTGCCGGTGCCAAGGAGCGCCGTCGTCGCGGCCGCTTTTTCGCGCACCTGTGCGGCGGTCTGCGGCAGCCCCTCGGCGATCGCCGTCGCCTCCCCCTCCTGGCGCGCCCGCTCCTCGACCTGCGACAGGTACACGCCGACCTCGTCGCTGCGCGCCGCCACGTCGGCGAGGGGAATCGCCGCCGCGGTCGGCGTCGCCACCACCGCCGCGGTCGGCTCGGGCGTCGGCTGGGCGCCGCTCGGCGTGGCGAGGAGGAGCGGCGCGACGAGAATCAGCGGCAGGAGGCGCGGAGCGAGTGGCATGGTCATCGGTTGGGCAGCTTGTTGAGGCCGTTGAGGGCGGCGACGCGGTAGCACTCCGCCAGAGTCGGGTAGTTGAACACGGCGTCGACGAAGTAATCGGCGGTGCCATCGAGGGCGATCACCGCCTGGCCGATGTGGATCAGTTCCGTCGCGCCGGTGCCGATGATGTGGACACCAAGCACCGCGCGCGTGTCAGGCGCGATGAGCAGCTTGAGCATGCCGATCTCGTCGCCGAGCAGCTGGCCGCGCGCGATCTCGCGGTACTGCGCGACGCCGGTCTCGTACGCGACGCCGTCGCGCGTCAGCTGCTCCTCGGTGCGGCCGACCATGGAGATCTCGGGGACCGCGTAGATGCCGTAGGGCAGCGTCTGCATCATCGAATCGCAGCCCGCGCCGAACATGCGGCAGGCGGCCACCCGCCCCTGCTCCATGCTGGTCGAGGCGAGGGCGGGGAAGCCGATGACGTCGCCGACGGCGAAGACGTGCGGCACGGCGGTGCGGTAGTCCTGGTCGACGGCGAGGCGGCCGCGCGCATCGGTCGCCAGCCCGGCCGCCTCCAAGCGCAGGGCGTCGGTCGCCCCCTGACGGCCGACGCAGTACAGCAGACAGTCGGCGACGACCGTCTTGCCGCTCTCGAGCGCCACCTCGGCCGCCGCGACGGCCCCGCTGGCGCGACGGATCGCCGCCACCTGTTCGCCGAGGCGCAGCGTCATGCCGCCCTGGCGCAGATGGTACTGCAGCGCCTCGACCAACTCGCCGTCAACGAAGTCGAGCAGGCGCGGGCGGGCATCGATGAGCGTCACCCGGACCCCGAGGACCGACAGCATCGAGGCGTATTCGGTGCCGATGACGCCGCCGCCGACGATGATCAGCGAATGCGGGATGGCCGGCAGCGTGAAGAGCTCGTCGGTGGTGATGATCGTCCCGGCATCGAAGGGGACCGACGGCGGCCGCGCCGGCACCGTGCCGACCGCCAGCGCCACATGCTCGGCGGTCACCGTCTCGCGCGCCGTCGCCCCGATCGCGGTGAGCGTGTGCGGGTCGTCGAAGCGCGCCTGGCCGGTGATGAGCGCGATGTCGTTGCGGGTGAGCTGCTCGCGCACGATCTCGGTCTCGGTGGCGATGACGCCCTGGTAGTGCTGCCACAACGCGCGCAGGCTGGCGCGCTGACCGGCCTCGCGGAAGTCGGCGACGCGCGGCGCGCCGGGGGCGACGCCGCCGGCGCGCAGGATGACCTCGCGCAGCGCCTTCGAGGGGATGGTGCCGGTGTGGACGGCGACCCCGCCCACCTGTTCGCGCTGCTCGATGACGCACACCTGCTTGCCGAGCTTGGCGGCCTGGATCGCCGCCTTCTGCCCGCCGGGTCCGCTGCCGACGACGCACAGATCGAAGTGGCGCATGCGAGGGGTGTGTAGGGCAACGCGGCGATGGGAGCAACGCGGCTGCTGGGGGGCGCCCTCCAGCAGCCCTTGTCTCCCAGGCGTGATTCTGAAACGCAGCCGCGCATGCTGTGGCAGCTCGTCATGCCGGCCGCGATCGGCGTGCTCACCGGCGCCTGCGTCGCCGTCGTCTCGTACCTGGCCGAGCACGTCGCGCTCGGCCAGCTCGGGCTGCTGCCCGGCTACTGGCCGGCGGCGCTCTCCGCCTTGGCGCTACCCGGCAGCTGGCTCGCCACCCGCTTCGTCACGCGCGCCAGCACGCCGGCGACCTCCGAACTCTACATCGCCACGTATCACACCCCCGGCGGCCGCCTGCCGCTGCGCCAGGTGCCGGGGCGACTGCTGGCCGCGGCGGCGACCGTCGGACTGGGCGGCTCGCAGGGCTTCGAGTCGCCGTCGGCGCTGATCGGCGCCAGCTGGAGCCAACTCCTGTCGCGCTGGCAAGCGAGCGAGGAACAGCGCCGCGGCCTGCTCGCCGCCGGCGCCAGCGCCGGCATCGCGGCCGTGTTCTCCTCGCCGGCGGTCGGGGCGCTGTACGGCATCGAGGTGCCGTTCAAGCGCGACATCGACGCCCCGCGCCTGGCGCCGTGCGCCATCGCCGCGGTGTGCGCCTACCTGACACGCGCGGCGCTGATCGGCACCCGCCACCTGGTGCCGCTGCACGGCCTGCCGGCGATCGACGCGACCTTCGTCGTCGCCGCGGTCTGCGTCGCTCTCGCCTGCGGCCTCGGCGCCCGCCTGTTCGCCGGCGCCGAGGAGATCCTGCGCCGCCTCGGCCGCCGCCAGGAGCGCTGGCAGCGCGCCGTCATCGGCGGCCTCGCGCTGGCCCTGCTCGCCGCCGTCGGCTACCGCCTTGCCGGCGCCTGGATCACTTTCGGCCCCGGCTACATCGCCGCGGCCTGGCTGACCGCGACGCCGCAGCCGCTCGGCCTCATTGCCGCCGTGCTGGCGGTGCGCGCCGCCGGCAACCTGATCTGCGTCTACGGCGCCGGCGGCGGCGGCGTCTTCACCTCGCTGGCCTGCAACGGCGCCTTCCTCGGCCAACTCATCGCCCAGGCCTGCGGTCGCGGCGAGACGCACCAGCTCGCGCTGCTCGGCGCCGCCTGCTTCCTCGCCTCCGGCTACCGCCTGCCGCTCGCCTGCATGCTCTACGTCGGCGAGCAGAGCGGCAGCGTCGGACTCTCCATCGCCGCCCTCGCCGCCATCGCCCTCGGCCAACTCATCATGGGCGAGGAGTCGGTCTCCGAGGCGCAGGCGGAGCAGAGGACCTGAGAGAAGACCCTGACGCGGAGACACGGAGGAACGGCGGCACGACGCATCGCTCCGCCTCTCCGTCTCTGCGTGTGAGTCTGCTTCTCAGAGGTCCCGGGCGGCGAAGACGTCGCAGCTGTTGATGTCGCCGCTCTCGAGGCCCTGCCGCAGCCAGCGCACGCGTTGCTCGGAGGAACCGTGCGTCCACGACTCGGGCACGGTGTAGCCCTGCGAACGGCGCTGGATGCGGTCGTCGCCGATGGCGCTGGCGGCGCGCAGGCCCTCTTCTACGTCGCCGGACTCGAGCAGCTTGCTGTGGTGCGCCCAGACGCCGGCCAGGCAGTCGGCCTGCAGCTCCATGCGCACCGACAGCGCGTTGGCCTCCTCTTCCGAGCCCGCGCCGCGGCGCGCCTCCTGCACCTTGCCGGCGATGCCGAGCTGGTTCTGCACGTGGTGGCCGACCTCGTGCGCGATGACGTAGGCCTGCGCGAAGTCGCCCGGCGCGCCGAAGCGGCGCTCGAGCTCGTCGAAGAACGACAGGTCGAGGTACAGCTTGTTGTCGAGAGGGCAGTAGAAGGGGCCGACGGCGGCGCTGTTGTAGCCGCAGGCCGACTCCACCGCGCCGGAGAAGAGCACCATCACCGGCGGCTGGTAGTTGGCCCGGGCGCGCGCGAACTGCTGCTCCCAGATGTCCTCGGTCGAGCCGAGGACCGACGAGGCGAACTGGCCGAGCTGGTCGCTCGGGGCGCCGGCCGGCCCGGGCTGCCCGCCGGCGGGATCGACGCGATCGTCGACCGACACCGACGGCCCGCCGCCCACCGCGTCGAGCAGGCGCAGCGGATTCTCGCCAGTGAGGAAGGCGATGGCCAGGATCAGCAGGATGGTGCCGCCGCCGATGCCACCGCCGACCGCCATGCCGCGCCGCCGCGGCATGCCGGAGCCACGGCGGTCCTCGACGTTCTCGCTTCGTCGTTGGTCTTCCCAGCGCATGGGCTGGTTCTAGCACCGCGGCCGGGTTCGTAAACAGCGCCGGTGGCGATCGGCGCGGTGGTGTGGTTTCTCTTCGGCCATGACCAGACAGAACGTCAATCCCGCCGGCATGGCACCGCCGTCCGGGTATTCGTACGCGGTGAAGAAATCGGGCACGCCGGTGTTCATCTCCGGCCAGGTGGCGCTGGACGGCGACGGTAAGCTTATCGGCGCGGGCGACGCCGCGGCGCAGACCGAGCAGGTTTTCTGCAATCTGCGCACCGTCGTCGAGGCGTGCGGCGGCAGCATGGCCGACATCGTCAAGATCACCATCTTCGTCACCGACGCCGCCTACCGCCCGGCGGTCGCCGCGGCGCGCCAGAAGTACTTCGCCGACGGGCACTATCCGGCCAGCACCTACCTGGTGGTCTCGGGCCTGGCGGTGCCGCAGCTACTGGTCGAGATCGAAGCGGTGGCGATGATCGATTGACGCGCGTGCGCCGCGCCCTCCGTCAGTCGGGTTTCAGCACCAGGGCGCGCCCGGAGCCCCAGCCGGCGGCGAGCCAACCGAGCAGCGCCGCCGCGGCGGCGACGAAGGCCCACGTCGACAGATGGCCGTGGCCGATCAGCCAGCCACCGACGAGGGGGGCGACCACCTGCGCCAGGGAGGTCAGCGATTGGCCGAGGCCGAGGACGACGCCCTGCTCGTGGCGACCGACACGTTGGCTGAGCAGGCTGGTGAGCGTCGGGCGCAGCACCCCCTGGCCGAAGGCGACCAGGGTCGCGACGCCGATCAGGGGTCCGATGTGCTCGATGAGACCGAGCAGCAGATAGCCGGCCGCCATCGAGATGAACCCCGCGGTCACCAGCACCGGCTCGCCGAAGCGTTTCACCAGGCGGCCGATCAGGCCGCCCTGCAGGAGGATGCCGAGCAGTCCGGCATAGGCGAACAGATAGCCGATCTCGCGCGGCGTGAACGGCTGGTCGTTCCAGCGGAAGGTGCGCTCGGCGAACAGCGCGAAGCCCGATGTGAAGGTGCTGAAGGCGACGGCGAAGAGGAAGAACTGCAGCAGCAGGCCGGCCAGGACCGGGCGCTCGAAATACTGCGTGTACGTACCCCAGTCGGTGAGCGCCAGGCGCGCGCCGGCGGGGCCGGCGTCGCCGTCCGGCCGTGCCGCCGCCGCTTGATTCGGGAGCAGGGCCGCCGTGCAGACGATGCTCAACAGCGACAGCGCGGCGGCGGCGTGGAAGGGCGCGTGCAGTCCATACTGCGACAGGTAACCGGCCATCGTCGGGCCGAGAAAGAAGCCCAGACCGAAGGCGATGCCGATGATGGCGAAGGAGCGGGCGCGGTCCTCGGGGAGGGTATTGTCGGCGATGTAGGCCTGCGCCAGGGACAGGTTGCCGGCAGTGGCGCCGTCGAGAATGCGACCGAGGAACAGCAGCCACAGCGTCGTCGCGCTGCCCATCACCAACAGGCCGACAAGCGTGCCGACCTGGCTGACGATCAGCATCGGCTTGCGGCCGACGCGGTCGGAGATGCGGCCGAGCAGCGGCCCCGAGACGAGCTGGCAGAGGGCGAAGACGGACACCAACAGCATCGCCTGCAGCGGCGTCGCGCCGAGACCCTCGGCGTAGATCGCCAGCAGCGGGATGACCAGCGTGAAGGCGAGGATGTCGACGAGAACGATGAGGAAGATGGGCAGCAGCATGGAGCCCTCGCGACATACCCCGCCCCTCGCGCACGGACAATCCGCCCGCCGCCCGCGCCGGCCGGGGCTCAGCCGCGCAGCGCGCCCAGCATGGCCGCCCAGCGTTCGCGCGCTTCGCCATGCAGGCTGGCGTAGTGCACCAACATGACGCGGTCGGCGAGGCCGCCGTAGCGCGCCCGAATCTGCGCCGGGATGTCCTCCGGGGCGCCGACGGCGGCGAAGGTCGCCAGCATCTCGTCGCTGATGCGCTCGCCCATCGCCGCCCACTCGCCGCGCTTCGACAGCCCGTGCAACTCCTCCTGCAGCGGCCCCCAGCCGTGCGCCTCGAGCACCGGGCGGTAGGCGGGCGTCGAGGCGTAGAAGGCGAGTTGGCCGCGCACCATCGTCGCCGCCAGCTCGCGCTCGGCGTCGTCGCAGCCGACCGCCACCAAGGCCTGCGCCATCACCGCGACGGCCGCCGGGGCGCGCCCGGCCCTGGCGCGGCCGCGCGCCAGGGCCGGCAGCAGATCGCGCTCGAGAAAGCGGCGCGAGTTGAAGGGGTGCACGATGAACCCGTCGGCGACCTCGCCCGCCACCGCCACCATGCGCGGCTGCACGCCGGCGAGATACACCGGCGGCGGTCCGAAGGCGTTCGGGACCGGCTCGAAGATCGGCGTCATCAGGGTATGGCGGTAGAACTCGCCGCGAAAATCGAGCCGCGCGCCGTCGTACCAGCAGGCCCAGATGGCGCGCAGCGCCAGCACCAGCTCGCGCATGCGCGCCACCGGGTGGTCGTAGACGGCGCTGAAGCGCTTCTCGACATGCGTGCGGATCTGCGCGCCCAGGCCGAGGATGAAGCGGCCGCGCGATTGCAGCGCCAGATCGTGCGCGAGGTAGGCGAGGTGCATCGGGCTGCGCGGAAAGGCGATCGCCACCGCCGTGCCGAGGGCGACGCGGGCGGTGTGCTCGGCGGCCAGCACCAGCGGCAGGAACGGATCGCCCTTGCCCTCGAAGGTGAACAGCCCGTCGTAGCCGAGGGCTTCGAGGTCGCGCGCCGCCGCCGGCACCCGCGACAGCTCCAGCGTGGTCAGGCCGCCGTCGATGTGCATGCCGCGTTCTCCCGCGCGGCGACACCCGAGTCAACGCGGCTCCGGCCGCGGCGCGCGCGCCGGGTGCCTAGCACGCCGGCGACGCGGTGCTCCAGCGCCGCCGCTCCCGCAGTCGGGAGGAGGATCGTCGGCGTCGGCGGCGCCGCGCAGTCGACAGTCGCCGACGCAATGGGCTATCGGGCGCCCCTGTTCGCATGCCGCGCACGGCGCGTAGGAGAACGACCATGGGCATCACCAATCCCGCCTCCGGGACGCGCATCGACGAGATCGCCGACGGGATCCATCGCCTCAGCACGCCGATCCCACCCAGCGCTTCTCCCGGCGGCTTCACGTTCAACCAGGTCCGCATCCAGTTCCTCATCGCCCAGTTCCTCATCACCCAGTTCCTCATCGCCCAGTTCCTCATCGCCCAGTTCCTCATCGCCCAGTTCCTCATCGCCCAGTTCCTCATCGCCCAGTTCCTCATCGCCCAGTTCCTCATCGCCGATGACGAGCCGCTGCGCTTCCACACCGGCTTGCGCGGGCTGTTTCCCCTCGTCGCGGAGGCGAGCGCCGCGGTGCTGCCGCTGGCGCGCTTGCGCCACATCGCCTGCTCACGCGTCGAGGCCGACGCGTGCGGCGCTCTGAACGACGTCCTCGCCGCCGCGCCGCTGACGCGCGCGCTGCTCGACAAGCTGGCGGCGCTGGCGCCGACGACGCTCGTCTGGATGCACGGCTCCTCCTGGCGCGGCGCCGGCGCCGCGCTGCTGCGCCGGCTCGCCGACCGAGTCGGATGACGCGCGCGCCGTGACCGTGCCCGGGCCCATCGACCCCCGCATCCCGCACGTACGCGTGCAGCGCACCCGGCAGGGGACGTTTCTCCTCGTCGACGACTCCTGCGCGTCGCTGTGGCGGCCGGGGCAGGAGACCACCGGCGGCACCTGGGATCTCCTCGCCGCGCCGGTGCTGCTGCTGCCGGCGGCGCCGGCGCCGCGGGTGCTGCTGCTCGGCGTCGGCGGCGGCTCGGTGGTGCGCGTGCTGCGCGCGCTGCGCCCCGATGCCGCGATCGTCGGCGTCGACCTCGACGCGCAGGTGCTGGAGGTGGCGCGGCGCGAGTTCGCGCTCGATGCGCTCGGCGCGACGATCGTCTGCGGCGAGGCGCGGCGCTTCGTCGCCGCCCTGACGCCGGCGCAGCGCTTCGATCTCATCATCGACGACATCTACGCCGGCAGCGGCGACGGCATGCGCAAGCCGGACGGGTGGCTGACGACGCTGCGCCGCGCCGCCACCCGGCTGGCACGCGGCGGAGTCCTGGTGTGCAACGCCCTCGACCGGCGCGATGCGCGCGCGATGGCCGTCGCCCTGCCGCAACCCTGGGTCGCGCTCGCGCACGCCGACTACCACAACCGCATCCTCGTCGGCGGCCGCGCCCGCGCGCTGACCGCGCGTGCGGTCGGCCGCACCCTGCGCGCGGCACCGCTGCTGGCAGCGACCATGCAGCGCACCCGCGTGCGCGCCGCGATCTGAGACCGCGCCCGCAGGCGGGCGCATCACCCGCGGTGGCGGTGCGGCGCACCGCCACCACCAGAGATCCCAGCGATGCAGTGCGGCGCGTGGGATCCTACGGCCGGCTAGCCGGTGTGCGCTGCGGACTCAGTCCTGCGGCACCACCGACCACGTCTTGTCCGGATCGTCGGCGGTGATCTTCGCCGCCAGCGTGCCGGTCGCGGCGCCGAGATCCTTCTGGAAGATGCCGCCGTGATGGCTGCACTGGAAGGTCATGACTCCCGAGTGACCGTAGTCGGCCGGCCAGGCGAGGAGCACGAAGCCAGCCAGCATGTGCCCGTTGATGACGTAGTCGTACTTCCCCACCGGCGGGTTGGCGCCCTGGCGGGTGAGAATGCGGAAGTAGTAGCCGCGGTAGGGTTCGCCGGCCTTGCGGTAGCCGAGGTATTGCTCGGCACCGGCGACGAGCGGGCCGAGCGGACTGACCGACCCATCCCCCTCGTCCGCCCAGTAGAGGCCGTCGCGCTTGCCGGGCGTGCTCTCGATGCGCTGTGCATACTCGAGCACGTCGTTGTCGTCGTGATCGGCGCCGGCGTACTCGCGCTGAGCGTCCATGTAGGCGTCGCAGAACTCTATCGCCGAAAGTTCGTTGCGCCCGATGCGGCGATCCTTGATCTCCTCGACGCCGGCGGCGGCGTCGAACGACCAGCCGTCGGCGCCGCGCACCAGCGACACCGGCATCGGCCAGCCGCGCCGGCCCATGACGATGACGGCGCGCTCCGGCCCCTCGGTCTCCACGGTGATCGACTCGGCCGCGGCGCGCTGCAGCGCCTCGTAGCCCTGGCGCGCCGCGGCGGGGTCGCCGCCGAGCAGGTCGGCCTCGTACTGGCGGCCGAAGAGATCGAGCAGCGCGCTCGGGTCGGGAGGCTCGAGGGCGCTGCGGAAGGCCTGCATCGCCGCCTCCGGCGTCGCGTAACTCGCCGCCTGCGCCGGCACGACGAGTAGCAGCGCGGCGATCGCCGTCGCCCCCGCCGCCAGTCCACGCCAGCCCCCAGTCCGCTGCATCCGGTTCGATTCACCGCCGTTGCGCATCGTCGCTCTCCCTCTGCGTCCGCCCATGCTCCCATCCCGCAGCGCGCCCGTCATCGGCCACGCCCTTTCCCACCACCGCCGCCGCCACCGCGACCACCGCCACCGCCACCGCCACCGCGACCACCGCCACCGCGGCTCTGCTTGCCGCGATTGGCGTCGCGCTTGACGTTGCCGCCGCGCTGCGCCGGCTTGGCCGCCTGGCGACTCTGCGCGCCGCGATTGGCTTCGCGCTGCACCTGCTGGCGCGGCGCGCCGAGGCCGGTGGTCACCCCCGCCCCACCCGTCGGCTTCGCTCTGGCCTGCTGCTGCTTGGCCGCGGCCGGCGCTTTGCCTGCCGCCGCCTTCGCGGGCGCCACCTTGGCCGCCGGGGCGTTGGCCGGACGCGCGTTGGCGACCTGCACGTTGGCTGGCTTCGAGGTCTTGGCCGCGCCGCTCGCCGGCCGGCCCGTGGCCGGCCAGCCGGTAGCCGGATTGACCTTCGATTTCGCCCGCACCTTCGCGCCCGGCGGAGCGCCGGGCAGCTGCAGCGCCTTGCCGGTGCCGGACGGACGCGCCTTGCTGCCACCCCGTGCCGTGTCACGCGTCGTCGCCGCCGGGCGCTTCTACGGCGCCACGCCGCCGGTCTGCCCCGGGCGTCCGCGGTCCGGTCGATTGCCCTGCCCCTTGTCGTGTCGGTCGCGCAGCTCCCGCTCGACCTTGTCGCGGTCGTACTTGCCGCGACCGCCACCGACGACGCTGTCCTCGATATTGATGTTGTAGTTGACGTTGTTGTTGATGGTGTTGCCGCTGTTGTAGCCGCGGCCGTACCCACCGCCGTAGCCCCCATGGTAGTCATCGTCGTCGTCGCCGCTCAGCGCGTAGCCGAGGATGCCGCCGACTACGGCGCCGCCGGCGAACGGCGCGGCGACGTCCCAGAAACTCGAGCTCGGCTCGCTGTACGTCATCGGCATGGCCGCCACCGGCGCATAGCCGACCGGCGCGTAGGCGACCGGCGCGTAGGCGACCGGCGCCGCCGCCACCGGCACCGCGGCCGGCGCCGCTGGCGCGGGAGCCGCTGCGGCAGCCGGCGCCGCCGCCTGCTGCACGTCCACTTCCGTGAACTCGGCCTCGGCCATATCGCCTTCGGCCACCGGTTCGATCGCCGCCAGCAGCGCCACCGGATCGTAGCGCGGAATCGAGATCGTCTTCGGGTCGGCGGGCAGGATGCGAATGACGTCGCCGTCGGCGATCACCTTCTGCCGATCGTCGGACTTGAGAACGCCGGCGGCGCGCGACGACCAGCGGATGTCCTGGACCGCCGCCTGGACGCCCTTGAGATCGGCCGCGACCGCGTCGCCGAGCGCCTCGGTCCACTCCAGGTACTCGCTCATCGACTGCACCAGGGAGGGATAGTTGAGCAGGCCCAGGATGCTCGCGTCCCACGCGCTGTCGGGCGTCAGCGTCGGGTCGCTCTTGCGCGTGGCGAGAAAGCGCTCCGCCTGGACGATCTGCAGCGGCTGCAACGAGGCCTGCAACACCAGCCCGAGCAGCGGGTCGGGGTAGAGCGCCACCGGCGCGGCGAGGGTAGCGACGTCGACAGAGTCGACCTCCTCGACCGTCGCCACCGCCTCGATCTGGCCCGCCGCCGGCGCGGCGTCCTGCGCCAGACCGCTGCGCGCCACACCCACCGCCAGCAATGCCACCGCCGCCAGTGTGCCCGCGCACCGTCGCGACATCTCGCCTCCGTCCTACCGTCGTCTCATGCCGTCGCCCCTTCCTGAGCCGGCCGCGGAGGTTCGCTCCCGCGGCTGAGTGAAGCTACCAGATATCTACGAAACGAGAAGTGCCTGCGGCCGACATTTCCGCCGCGTCCGCTGTCCCCAATGCGGTCGTGCGGCGCGATCACCGATCGCCGGGCAGCGTCAGCGCGGCATCTCGTAGGCGCCGCTGAGCGGCGCGACCTCGGTGCGCCAGACGCGGTCGTAGCGGGCGGGGTCGTGGACGGCTTTCTGCATCATGCGCTGACAGCAGGCCATCTGCGTCGCGGTGCTCGACGGCTGGCTGAAGAGCTGCAGGGCGAACTTCGACATGTCGCGCACCATGAAGTCGAAGATCTGGTCGAGCAGGTCGGCGGAGACCGCGTAGACGGGGGCGTTCTCGAGGATGAGCTGGGCGTAGACGACGAGGGCGAAGATCTCGCCGCCGGCCAGCAGGAACGCGACGTCCTTCATCTGATCCGGACCCGGCGGATCGCTGGCGAGGAGCTCGCGGAAGATCTCCGCCTGGGCGGCGAAGCGCTGCACGTTCGGTAGGTCGACGCCGGCGAAGGCGGCGCGGTAATCGTGGAACTGGATCTGGCTGAGGCCCTTGGCGCCGCCCTGGTGGAAGAGGAAGTCGTCGTTGGTGGCCTGGCGCTGCGTCGCGACCGGCGGATACTCGGCCGGGGTGAAGAAGAAGCTGGGCATGAACTTGACGATCAGCGCGATGTTGACGTGCACCGTGCCTTCCAGCTTCGGCAGGCCGCGGATGTCGGTCGCCGCCTGGCTGAAGTACATGTCCTTCTCGAAACCCTTGGCGGCGATGGTGTCCCAGAGCAGGTTGATGACCTCCTCGCCCTGCGTCGTCACCTTCATCTTCACCATCGGGTTGTACAGCAGGTAGCGGCGGTCCGCGGCCGAGGCGACGCGCATGTAGTCGGCGGCGCGCAGGGCGAAGAGCTTCATCGCCACCAGGCGGCAGTACGCGTCGACGAAGTTCTGCCGCACATGCGAGAAGTCGGTGACGTGCATCTTGTACAGCACGCGGGTGCTGGCGTGCGTGATGGCCTCGTAGAGCGCATGGGTGCAGATGCCGATCGAGGCCCAGCCGAGATTGTACTTGCCGATGTTCACCGTATTGAGCGCCGCGTCCCAGGCCTCGCGGCCGCGGTGCAGGAGGTCGGCCGATGTCACCGGGTAGTCGCGCAGCTCAAACTCGGAGACGTAGTTCTGGCTCGCGACGACGTTCTTGATCAGGTGATAGTGCGCGTGGCGCGGATCGGCGGCGAAGAAGACGTAGTCGTCGGTGCCGTCGATGCGGCCGAAGGTCGAGACGATCGCCGCGGCGTTGCCGTTGCCGATGTAGTACTTGCGGCCGTTGGCGCGCCAGCCATCGGCGGCGGGCGTCAGCACCATGTCGGTGGCGTAGATGTCGGCACCGTGCGCCTTCTCGGAGAGCCCGAAGGCGAAGATGCCGCCGTCCTCGAGGGCCTGCGCCGCGCGCCGGCGCAGCGCGGCGTTCTTGCTCATCCAGATCGGGCCGAGCCCGAGCACCGACACCTGCCAGGTGTACCAGTACTGCAGCCCGTAGAAGCCGAGGATCTCGGCGAACTCGCAGATGCGCCAGGTGTCCCAGCGCCCGTCGGCGGCGCCCTCCCCGGCCGGCGTGCACATCGTCGCGAAGACGCGGTTGGCCTTCACGAAGTCGAGGAAGTCGGCGTACCAGCCGCGGTCGTAGTAGTCGGCGAGCAGCTTGTCCTTACCCTTCGCCTCGAAGAACCCGATCGTCGCGCGCATCACCTCGGCGGTACGGGCATCGGCATCGGGACGCTGGCGCTGCGTCGGATTCAACAAGAGCATGCGGGTCTCCTCTGGGGGCTGGCGCCGGTCGGGGGGGCCGGCGCTCGGTGTATGCCACCGACGCGCGAACCCTGTCGAGGTCGCGGCCCGACATGGTAAGCTGCGGACAGGGAGGACCGCGGCACCGCCGCAGCGGGGCTGACGCCGGAGCACCCGTTCATCGCCGCCGTCGTGCGGCAGGCGCGGCGCGTCTACGGCGACCGCCCGCGCGCCATCGCCCTGTTCGGATCGGTGGCGCGGCGCACGGCGCGGCCGGATTCGGACGTCGACCTGCTGCTCATCGTCGATGACCTGCCGCGCGGCCGGCGCGCCCGCTTCGCGACCTTCGCGCCGGTCGAGGAGGCCCTGACCGGCGCCATCGGCGAGCTGCGCCAGGCCGGCATCCAGACCGAGCTCTCGGCCGTCCTGCGCACGCCGGAGGATCTGCGGACCGCCAGCCCGCTGATGCTTAATCTCACCGAGGACGCGGTGCTGCTCGCCGATGCCGACGGCCTGCTGGCCGCCGCGCTCGACGACCTGCGCGCCCGCCTGCGCCGTTCCGGGGCGCGGCGCGTGTGGACCGGCAGCACCTGGTACTGGGATCTCAAGCCCGACTACCGCCGCGGCGAGATCATCCGGTTATGACCAGTACGCGCCTGGCGCGCAGTTGCTTCGACAAGGCGCGCCGGCGCATCCGCGCGGTGCAGGCGTTGTTCGAGGACGAGGGGTACTCGGACGTCATCCGCGAGGCCCAGGAACTGGTCGAGTTGGTCCTCAAGGGCATGCTGCGCTTCGTCGGTATCGAACCGCCCAAGCAGCACGACGTGGGCGGGCTGCTCGTCCCGCATCGCGACCGCCTGCCGGAGCGCGTCGCCGCGGCGGCGGATCGGCTCGCCGACGCGCGCTTCACCCTGGCACTGGTCGACGAGTTCCCGACTGGCGAGTGATCCCGGGCTATACCCACTGCTCGCGCCACGCGCGTTCACTATCTCGTCCCTGGGCGGCGCCCTCCAGCTGAGGCAATCCCGAATTCGCCGCGAGCAGTTCAGGCGTGGCCGCGCAGCAGGCCGCCGGGGCGGGCGCCGGTCGGTTCGCCGTTCTCGAAGGTCACCGCGCCGGCGACGACGGTGTAGCGATAGCCGTCGACGCGCTGGGTGAGGCGGCGGCCGCCGCCGGGCAGGTCGAAGATCATCTCCGGCGCGTGCAGGCGCAGGGCGTCGTGGTCGATGACGTTGAGGTCGGCCTTCTTACCCACCGTCAGCGTGCCGCGGTCGCCGAAGCCGTACACCGCGGCGGTGTTGCCGGTCTGCAGGCGCACCACCTGCTCGAGCGGGATGCGCTCGCCGCGGCGGCGGTCGCGCGCCCAGTGGGTGAGCAGGTAGGTCGGCATGCTGGCGTCGCAGATCAGGCCGCAGTGGGCGCCGCCGTCGGAGAGGCCGAGGACGCTGCGCGGGTGCAGCATCATCTCGCGCAGGGCGTCGAAGTTGGCGTCGACGTAGTTGGCCAGTGGCGCGAAGAGGAACTGCCGCCCGTCGCGCTCGAGCAGCCAGTCGTAAATGACCTCCTCCGGTCGCCGCCCCTGGCGCGCGGCGACGGCGTAAGCGCTGGCCTCCGCCGCCGGCTCGTAGTCGGGCGGATCGCCGAGTGGGAAGATCGACGGCCAGTTGCTGATCAGCATGCGCGCGATCGGGTGCGGCATGGCCGACTCCTCGGCCAGCAGGCGCGCCCGCATCTCCGGCTGGCGCAGGCGCGCGACGCGCTCGGCGAGCGGCAGCGCGGCGAGCTCGGCCGCGTAGGTCGGGTGGCCGATGAACGGATGCAGCGTGCTCTGCAGGCCGTAGAGCATGCCGGTCGGCCGGCACGGCACCTGCGGCGCCAGCGACAGGCCCTCGCCGGCGAGCTGCTCGACGCGCGCCAGCGTCTCGCGCCAGGCGTCGGGCTGCATCGGCGTCTGCGCCAGGGCGAAGGTGATGGTGCGGCCGGTGCGGCGGCAGAAGTCGATCATCCAGGACAGATCGGGCTCCTGGCCCTGCAGGTCGGCGACCATCTCGAAGACGCCGTGTCCGGCGGCGCCGAGCGCGCCGCCGAGGGCCAGCAGCTCCTCGGGCGTCGAGTGCGTGCCCGGCACGAGGCCGTGCTTCGAGGCGTGCAGGATGGTGCGCGAGGTGGTGAAGCCGACGGCGCCGGCGCGCATCGCCTCCTCGGTCAGGCGCGCCATGGCGGCGATGGCGTCGGCATCGACGTGGTCGTCGTGCGCCCGGGCGCCGAGCACGTAGGCGCGCAGGGCACAGTGCGGCACCTGCGCCGCGACGTCGAGCACGCGCGGCATGGCGGCGAGCGCGTCGAGGTACTCGGGGAACGTCTCCCAGCGCCAGTCGATGCCCTCGTGCAGGGCGGTGCCGGGGATGTCCTCGACCCCTTCCATCAGCTCGATGAGGAAGTTCTCCTCGCCCGGCCGGCGCGGCGCGAAGCCGACGCCGCAGTTGCCCATCACCAGCGTCGTGACGCCGTGCCAGCTCGACGGCGCCAGGATGGGATCCCAGGTGACCTGACCGTCGTAGTGCGTGTGCACGTCCACCCACCCCGGGGTGACGAGGTGGTGCGCGGCGTCGATCTCGCGCTTGCCGCGCCCGCCGACCGTGCCGACGGCGCTGACGACGCCGTCGTCGATCGCGACGTCGCCCTCGAAGCGTTCGCGGCCGGTGCCGTCGACGATGGTGCCGCTGCGAATGACCAGATCGTGCATGGTGGAACGCAACCACAGATCGGTCCATGTGGGAAGCGCGCGGCGTCATCGACATTGATGGAGGAGCGGCGCGGTACTGCGCCGCCGCCACGGCGCCGCATGCAACCGAGATCGACGATCGGATCATTGAGGCCGGTCCGCAGCCGCCGCCCGCGACCTGCTCGGGCGCTTGTCCGTCCGGGCCCGACAGCGACGACGACGAGATCGCAGATTGCCGGTTGCCCACCGCCGTCGTCGATCAGGACCTGATCGATTCGTGCCGCGGCCGCGCGGTCAGCGCCCGGATCGTCTGGCCGCTGCGCGGCCGCGGCGCACTCAGCGCTCCGCGTCGCGAACAGCGCACCAGAGTTCGAGATACTTGTGCCGCACGCCCTGATCGAGCTGCGCGGCGAAGTCCTCGCCCAGGTGGCGCGCCTAGATGGTCTCCTGGACGTCGGCGAGGTCGCGCAGCCGGTGCGCGGCGCTCATGCCGGAGGCCTGCTGCAGCTCGAGCATGGCCGGAAGCGACAGGACGCGCAGCCCGTCGACATCGATGGTAGCCGCTGCTGGATCGGGAAACGCCACGGCTTTGGGTTTGCCATCGCCGGGGTAGTCGCCGCTGATCAGGATCTCGATCCGAACCCGGGACTCCGCGTCCCGGAATGTTCGCTCGGCGCCGGGAGGGGTGGCCACGTAACCGCGGCCGACGAGCCGCTAGCGAAACTGCTCCAGGCCCTGCTGGGTGAGGAGGATGTCGATGTCGTCGGTCATCCGCACATCGCCGTGCTCGCCGAGGGCCATGCCGCCGACGATCGCGTAGGCGACGCCCTCCGCGTCGAGGCGCGTGGCCAGACGGCGCAGCGTCGTGCGCAGGCTCCCTTCCTTCATGACGTAGGCTCCCGCCTCGCGCAGCGCCGAGTCCAGCGATGCATGCAGTGTCTCCTCGGAGGTCCGCTTCGCCGGCACCGGGCGAGTATTCGGCCGGTGGAGACGGGTGTCAACGCCGGGAGAAGGCGCCCGAGAAAGCCCGCTCGACGGCGTCGGCAGTGATGCGGACGGCTCTGCTCATGGCGCGCCCCCGGTCAGGGCGCGGGGACTCTGTCGCCGCCCCGGCGATCAGTCGGCAGCGCCGAGCACGCGCACGACGATCTGCCGCTCCGGGCCGTCGGTACCACTGGCGTCGCGCACCCGTGCGGCGACCATCGTGTCGCCCGGTGGGAATGCCCACGCCGCGGCGACGGGAATACAGAACTGCGCGTCGGCACGCGGATCGAGGAAGGCGTAGACCCCGTTCGGCCGCCGGGCACATCCTCCATCGCCGCGTGTCGAGTTCGCGCTCGCGCTCGCGCGACAACCGAGGTCGTTGATCACCGCCGTCGCGTTCGGGCTGTCGAACCCGAACGGCGCGGCCGCCGCCACGCCGCCGATGACCGGTGCATCGACGTCACAGACGGTGGCACTGCCATCGCCCAGGGGGCGCGAGACAATGACCTGCAGATCGGGACGCATCCCGCTCGCATCATACGCGCTGCGGCCGACCGGTCGCTCGCCCAGACCCCGTCGCGCCTCGACGAGCAGCGTGAACCCCTGCCCGTGCGGCGGCGTGAAGACGGGCCGACCGTCCCCGTCGAACGCCACCGGTGCCAGCACAACGTCGTCGGCGCTGGCGAGCCCGAAATGGGTCAACTCGGGACCGAGTTCGGTCGGCGCTACACTCGGCACCGGCGTGGGCTCGGGCAGGGGCGTCGGCGCCGCCGAACCACATCCGTTCAACAGCGCGCCGATGCCGCGCAACAGTTCGCTCACCGTCACCGCGCCGTCGCCCTCGACATCGGCGGCCGTGCACGCGGCGGTCGGCTGCGTTCCGAGCGCGATGTTCACGGCCAACATCAGCTCGGCGACGCCGACCGCACCGTCGCCGTCGCAGTCCGCGGCGCACGTCGAGGGCGCCAGGGCGAGCAGGTCGAAACCAGCGCTGGCGCCGGCACCGGCCAACTCGACGGCGGCCGTGTGCGGACGCTCCGTGCCATCGGGATCGCCCTGCGCCTGAGTGGCGATGCCGATCAACCCGGCGCCGGAGCCGCCGTTCGGGTCGGCGAAACGCTGGATCGCGGTGTGCGCCGACAGCGTGCCGGCGACGCCGGCGTGAAAGATCGAGCGCCGCGGATCGCTCGTCTCGATCAGCGCCAGCCGCTGCACAAACTGTCCGCGCATGCCGCGGCTGGTGCTGAAGCGCTGGGCGTACTCGTTGCGCACCAGGAACTGCAGCACGCCAGCCGCCGCGGCGCCGAGCCCGGGATCGGCACTGCACGGGACCACCGCCAAGGTCGTTTCGACCGCATCGCGCCGCATACCGCTGCGCACGATGGCGCCGTCGAGGACGTGCGACATCCCCAAGACGCCGGGGCAGGCCTCGTACTCCGCCGATGGGCCGCCGATGACGAGGTAGGCATCGTCGGCCGGCGCGGCGGCGCGGGCGCGCAGGCCGAACGCGGCATAGCGGGCGGCGTCCACCGCGGGCGCCCCAGCCGCGGTGGCGGTGGTGATGGCCGCCGCGCCGCGCAGGACGTCGCGCGCGGCCGACGCGTCGCCCTGCCGCCCGCCGGCGACACAGCGCAAGCTGCCGACGAATGGGTCGGCCACGCCCGGAGCGCCGCCGCCCTGCGCATCGCCGCGGCCGACCGACCAGGCCCGCGTCTGGCCGGGCGCCAGGGTCACCGCGAACTGCTGCGCCGCGTAGCCGATCTCACATACGCCCGCGCACGCGGAAGCATCGGGAACACAGTGCTGCTCCGGCGCCCCCCCGACGCAGGTCGGCGTCTGGTCCTCGTAGACGCAGCGGGCACTGATCGCCGCCGAGCCATCATTGCTGAGCTGGATGATCGTATCGACTCCGCTCGCCGTATCGACGCGCAGGTACGGATAGGTGAGCAGCGCCGCCGCGGCGCCGCTCGCCGCGCCGCTGACGGCGGTGTGCCCGGACACCGCGCCAGCGAGACGACGGCGGTCCTCCACGACGGCGACGAAGCCGGCGTCCTCGGCCGCCGCCGCGCGCAGCTCGACGGTGCGCGCGCCGCCGCCCGCGGCCAGATCCGGCACGACGCTCGCCAGCTCGATGGCGGTCGCCGCGGCGACCGTCGCACGCCCCACGGCTGCACCGTTATGCACGTCGATCGCCACCGCCGCGGCGCTGCCGGCCAGGGCCGGCGCGCACGGCAGCAGGGTGAAGGCGGTCTCGATCGGCGCCGCGCCGACATCGCCGCCGAGATCATCGATCGGCCAGCGGCGCGGGCAGCCGGCATACTCGGCGGCGGCACAGCGTGCGTCGACCTCCCCGTCCAGGCACAGCACCGCGTCGCCATCGTTGCTGGCGAAGCCGACGAGACCGAAGGCGTCGTACGTCGCGACGTCGCCGCTGGACAGCGTCGTCAGCGTCGCCTGACCGGTGAGAGCGGCCGCTCAGCGCCGCTCCGCTGCGATCGACCTGCACGCACGCCAGCAAGCCGGCAAACGCCGGCGGCGCCGCCGGCACCTCGCCGACGAACAATCCGGCGCTGTCGCGGTCGGTATTGGCGGGCTCTCTCGAACAGAACGTCGGCGCGATCTCGGCCGTGCGCCCGCGCGAAACGACCCAGTGCGTCGGCTGGCGGCGGCCGAGGCTGATCTCGAAGGCGATCGGCGCGGCCCCTGGCGTCACGTAGGCGCAGCGCAGATACGCGGCCAGGAAGCCATTGTTGACGATCTGGATCAGCGTGTCCTCGGCATCGCTGGCGGCAACGCGCGGGAAGAGCAGAATCGATGCGGCCGCCGTCGTCGTCGGCTGCGCCGCGGCGGCGCTCGCCCATCCCGCCAAGGCCACCGCCGCTACCCAGTGTCGCGCCTTGCGCATACGTCCCCCTTCGCATCGGCGCGACCGCGCGCCATTCTCCGACTCGCCTAGGGGCAGTTACTAGCCTGGGCGCACCAACCACCACGATACGCTGTGTAGCGGGGCAGTAATTGGGCGCCGCATACGGCAATTGCGCGCACGGCGGTCACAGCGCCACCCAGACCGACTTCAGCCGCGTGAACGACGCCAGCGAGTGGACGGCCATCTCGCGGCCCCAGCCGCTCTGCTTGATGCCGCCGAAGGGACTGGCGAAGTCGTAGCAGCCGTAGCGGTTGACGAAGACCATGCCGGCGTCGAGGCGCGCGGCGACGCGGTGGGCGCGGGTGACGTCGGCGGTCCACAGCCCGGCGGCGAGGCCGTAGTCGCTGTCGTTGGCGAGCGCCACCGCCTCGTCCTCGTCGTCGAACGGCAGCACCGCGAGCACCGGCCCGAAGACCTCCTCGCGCGCCAGGCGCATCGTCGGCGTCACCTCGTCGAAGATCGTCGGGCGGACGAACAGGCCGCGCGCGTTGGTGCCGCGCGTGTCGGCGCCGCCGCCGGCGCGCAGGCGGGCGCCGGCGGCGCGCGCCTCGGCGATGGCGGCGAGGACTGTGTCGAACTGCGCCCGGGTGCACTGCGCGCCCTGCTCGCTGGCGGGGTCGAAGGGGTCGCCGCAGACAACCGCGTCGGCCAGCGCCGCCAGGCGCGCGACGAAGCGCTCGTAGAGCGGCCGCTGGATGAGAAAACGCGTCGGCTCGGAGCACTTCTCGCCCTTCTGCGCGAACATCAGCTTGAAGGAGCGGTCGATGCAGAAGTCGAGGTCGGGGACGTCGGCGAAGACGAGGTTGGGCGACTTGCCGCCGAGTTCGAGGGCGACGCGCTTGAGGTTTGAGGCCGCCGCGCCGGCGAGGACGCGCTTGCCGACCGCGGTGCTGCCGGTGAACGACAGGCCGTCGACGCCGGCATGGTGTGCCAGCGCTTCGCCGACCGGTGCGTCGCCGCACACGACGTTGACCAGTCCGACCGGCAGGTCGGCCTCGGCGGCGAGCAGCTCGGCGAAGCGCAGCAACGAGAACGGCGTGTACGGCGACGGCTTGAGCACCACCGCGTTGCCCATCGCCAGCGCCGGCGCCAGCTTCCACGCCGCCAGCAGCAGCGGATAGTTCCACGGCGCGATCAGCGCGCAGACGCCGAGCGGTTCGCGCAGGGTGTAGTTGAGGAACGCCCCTTCGACCGGGCAGGTCTCGCCGTGCAGCTTGTCGGTCCAGCCGGCGTAGTAGTCGAACACGTCGGCGGTGTCCGGCATGTCGTCCTCGTACGCCTCGCGGTAGAGCTTGCCGTTCTCCAGGGCGATCAGCGTCGCCAGCTCGGCGCGATGACGCCGCACGATGTCGCCGCAGCGCCGCAGCGCCTGGGCGCGCGTGCGCCGCGGCGCGTCGCGCCAGCCGGCGAACGCCGTGCGCGCGGCGCCGACCGCGGCGTCGACATCGGCCGCCGATGCCGCCCGCACCGCCGCCAGCGGCTCGCCGTTGGCGGGGTTGGTGTTCGCATGGACGTCGTCCCCGGTCGCGGCGACGAACGCGCCGCCGATATAGAGCCGCTTCGGCTGCGCCATCCACCCGCGCGCCAGGTCCAATCTGTGTGGCTCCATGAATCGCTACTCCATCTCTTCACACGGAGACACGGCGCCAGCAGTGCCCTCTCCGTGCCTCCGTGTCTCCGTGTGAATCGCTCTCTTTTCATGACGCCAGCTCGCGGCAGCGCGCCTCGTCGAGTTCCAGGCCGCGCAGGCAGCGCGCCTCGAGGCGCTCGAGGACGGCGGCGAGCATGGCCAGGGCCTCGAGGGTGTTGACCAGGGCGACGGCGTCGAAGACCTGCAGGTGCAGCTCGGCGCGGGCGTGCGCCTCCTGCACGGCGCGCACGCCGCCGAGCACCTGCATGGCGCACTGCATGACCGATTCGGCGACCATCGGGTTCGCCTTGCCGCTGAAGACGCTCGAGCCGGCCTGGACATGCGGCAGGCGCAGCTCGCCGAAGCCGCCGCGCGGGCCGGAGGCGAGCAGGCGCAGATCCTGCGCCAGCTTGAGCAGCGTCGCGGCGAGCAGGCCGAGCTGCGCCGCGACCTCGGCCAGGTCGTCGCCGTGCTGCAGCGCCGCGGCCGGATGCGGGTGCGGCGTCAGCGGTCGGCCGACGAGCTCGGCGAGGATCGGCACGACCCGGGCGCGATAGGCCGGCGGGGCGCCCTGGCCGTCGCCGATGACCGTGGCACCGAGAACGACGGCGTCGAGCGGCGTCAGGGCGCCGCGCAGCGCGGCGGCGCGCGCCGCCCAGGCGACGGCGTGGCCGCGCAGCAGCACGTCGGCGGTGGTCGGCAGGGCGTCGCGCAGACAGGTGCGGGCCAGCGTCGGCACCGACGCGAACGCGTCGGCGCGCGCCGTGAGCGTCCGCACGCAGGCGTCGAGTGCCGCCAGGCAGGGCACGGCGGCGGCGCGCACGGCGAGGCGCGCGGCGCTGTGGCAGACGTCGGCGGTGGACTGCGACGCGTTGACGTGGCGCAGCGGGTGGACCGGATCGTCGGCGCCGCGCGCGCCGCCGAGGCGTTCGCTGGCGAGGTTCGCCAGCACCTCGTTGACGTTCATGTTGACGCCGATCGAGCCGCCGCCGCCGAGGACGTCGACCGGGAACTGGTCGGCGTGCGCGCCGGCGCGCAGCGCGGCGCCGACGGCGTCGATGGCGTCGGCGCGGGCGGCGCCGAGGATGCCGGCGGCGCCGTTGGCGCGCGCCGCGGCGCGTTTCACCGCCGCCAGGGCGTCGACGTAGCCGGGGTACGTCGCCAGACGATGCCGCGAGAAGGCGAGGTTCTCGACGGCGCGCGCCGTCTGGATGCCATACAGCGCCGCGGCGGGCAGCGTCATCGCCCCGAGCGCGTCGGATTCGCTGCGCGTGGAGGGTGGCATCCCCTCAGCCTCGCCCGCGCCCGGCGGGCGCTTGCGGTTCTTCTGTGGCGGGTGCCGCGACCCGGCAACCGCCTTGCCCCGGCCCCCTGGAGGACGCCGCCCCGGGGGCGCCTGTTGAAGGAAGCGTATGCGAGCCAATGCAACAGGCGCCGACGGGGCGGCGCCCTGCACGCATCATGACCGTCAGCATTCGCAACGACACGCGCGCCATCATGGCGCCGTGCGGCCGTAGCGGGCCAGCTGCAGCAACTCGGTGCTGCGCGTGCCGGGCCTGGTGTCGTAGGCGAGCAGGCCGACGAGGCGGTCGGTTGCGCCCTCGATGCGGCTGACGCGGTGGACGGAGTGGCGGCCCTCGAAGATGAGCAGCGTGCCGGGCGTCATCGGCAGGCGGACGACGTCGCTGCGTTCGCCGTGCAGGACCCGATCGACGGCCGCATAGCGCTCGTCGGTCGCCGTGCGGATGCGCGGCGCGACCTCGAAATCGCCGCCGCGCGCGCCGTCCTGGATGGCCAGCGAGACGACGAAGTCGGTCTGGTCGAAATGCCACTGCAGCTCGTCACCGTCGCCCATCACCGCCAGGTTGAGCGCCCCGAGCGGATCGGCGTAGCGGTGCAGCGCGCCGCGCTCCAGCACCGCCTCGACGAAGCGCATGAACGGCTCCCACTCGTAGAGGCGGCGCAGCGGCGAGGCGGGCGGGAACATGTCGTAGGCGACGACGCCGACGGCGGCGCGGCCGAGCCAGCGGCGCGGATGCTCCTCGGGCAGCGTGAAGTCGGGCACCTCGAGATAGGCGGTGCCGTAGCCCTCGCCCCGATAGGCGGTCGGCGCCAATGCGCACGCATCGGCGCGCACGGCGGCAAGGCCGGCCGGGGAGAGAAACGCCGATACCTCGCAGGCGCCGCGCGCGCGCAACTCGGCACGTGCCGCGGCCAGCACCGCGCGCAGCGGCGCGCCGGCGAGATCGAGGATCGGATAGCGGTCGAGATCGACGAGGGCGGCGGGGTCCATTTGGCGATGCTCCTAGCACGGAGGGCGCGGCTCCGCCGTGACCGCAATGCAGCGCTGCGGCGCGGCGCTGAATACCAACGGCCACTTCGACACCTTCGAGTACCTTGAGGGTTTCTCCAATCGCCGACGACCCCACTCGTCGATCGCCAGTCGCAGCGCTCAAAAACACGAAATGCTTTACACCGCCGAAACCAACGCACCATAACGACGGTGTCCACCAAATCGGAGCAAGCTCACTCCGATGCCAGTCCGTTGAGCCCCCAGCGAGAGGCGCCCATGGCGCGCACGCATTACGAACGGCTGTCGGCGCTCGATGCGTCGATGGTCCTCATGGAGACCAGCGACACCCACATGCACATCGGCGAGGTGGGCATCGTCGAAGCGGGTCCGCTGGCGACCGAGAGCGGCGGCATCGATATGGCGCGCATCCGCGCCCGCATCGAGGGTGGCCTCGATGCGATCCCGCGTCATCGCCAACGGCTCGCGTTCATCCCCGTCGAACACCACCCCGTGTGGGTCGACGACGACCGTTTCAACCTGGACTACCACGTGCGGCACACGGCGCTGCCGCGGCCCGGCACCATCCGGCAGCTCAAGCGCCTCGTCGGCCGCATCATGTCCCAGCCGCTCGATCTCTCGAAACCCCTGTGGGAGCTGTGGCTGGTGGAGGGGCTGGAGGGCGGCCGCTGCGCGATGGTGAACAAGCTGCACCACTGCATGGTCGACGGGATCTCGGCCGTCAACGTCCTCTCCGCCTGGTTCTCTCCGGATCCGCACGCGCTGGCGCCCGCGGCCGGCGCCGAGCTCGGTCGATCTCGCGTTCGCCGAGCTGCAGCGGCGCGCAGCGTCGCCGCAGCGCTGACCGATCCGGTCCCGACCCTCGAGGCGATCCGCGACACGGCGGAGGGAGCGGTCGAAGCGGTGGCCGAGAAGATGCGGCCCGCGGCGCGGACCCCGCTCAACCTCGACGAGGTCGGCCCGCACCGCCGCCTCGACTGGCTCCGCTTCGATCTCGACGAGGTCAAGGAGGTGAAGAACCGCCTCGGCGGCAAAGTGAACGACGTCGTCCTGGCGACCGTCGCCGGCGCCCTGGGCCGCTATCTGCGGACGCACCGGAGGTCGCTGGCGGGTCTCGACTTCCGCGTCGTCGTGCCGATCAACACGCGCCCCGCGGCGGCCGTCGCCGAGCTCGGCAATCGCGTCGTCCCGACGCTGGCGTGCCTGCCGCTGGAGGTGCGCGATCCAGCCCAGCGGTTGCGCCTCGTGGCGGAAACCACCCAGGCCCCCGAGGCGGCGAAGCAGGTGCATGCGATCGAGGTGTTCGAGGACTTCTCCAACTGGGCCGCCGCGGCGCCGCTGGCCGAGCTGGTGCGTCGGGTCACGCGCTGGTGGGCTGGCAACCTGATCGTGACCAACGTCCCCGGCCCGCCGTTTCCGCTCTACCTACTGGGCGCGCGGCTGCTCGAGGGCTACCCCTTCGTGCCGATGATGGCCAACCAGGCGCTGGGGATCGCGCTGCTCAGCTACGACGGAGCGCTCTACTGGGGCTTCAACGCCGACCGCGACGGGGTCGCCGATCTGCACGAGCTGGTCGCCTGCTTCGAGGCCGCGTTCGCCGAGCTCAAGCAGGCCGCCGGCATGACGACCACTCGGCCCGCGCCCTCGCGCCGAGCGCGATCCGCAGGCGCGCAGCCCCACGGGGCCGCAACACGCGCCCGCCGTCCGGCACCGTGACGACAGGCAGCGACCGCTTGAGCGGTGGCTGCCCGCGACGCCATCACACTGCCCGTCGATACCGCGGCCCTACCTGCGGTACTCGCTCAGAAGGCCCAGGGGTAGCAGGTCGCCTCGGACGACGAGGCCTGCTCGGGGGTGCAGGTGGGCGGCGGCAGGCTGAGCGTCCCTGTCGTGCAGGCGAGGTCCTCGGTGCTCGCGGAGAGCATGTGCGATTCGTACATCCCCACGATGACGCCGCCGTCGAGCGACGTGATCGTCAGCGTGCAGTCGATCTCGGAGATGGGTCGCGGGTATCCGAAGTAGGCGTCGAGGGTGGTCTCCATGGACAGCGCGTCGTCGCGCAGGGTGACGGAGGCGTCGAACGACAGCAGGCGACGGGCTACCGCAGCTCGACTCGGGTCGAGCAGCCGGGTCGAGCAGCATAGAAGGCCTGACGCTGTTGGGATGGGCGCTCTTGTTCCTCAAGCCCTGCGGGCGGTCAATCGGCGCTCAGCGGCGCACGCGCGCCATGACCAGCAGCGACCAGCAGCGACCAGCCGGGCCAGGCCCCCGGCAGCCGTCCCGCCGACTCCCTGCCCCCGGGTGCGGACTCACGGCCGACTATTGACCGCCGCCTACGCGTGGTGCGACTGCACGCAGGACCCATCCGGACCGCTTTGGGGTGGGTCCAATACGGGATGTTCCGTCATCTACTCCAGCTCATCCGGGCTATCCGCCAGCCAAGGAGACCACTGTGAAACAGCCGATGACCGAGTTGCCAACACGCCTCGAGGCAGGCGGCGTCTGCATCCAGGCCCAGGACTGGGGGGGTCTCAACGTCGCCCGGATCCGCTTCCCGAAGGGGGCGGATGCAACGCCGTTGCTCGAGGGTCTGCCGCAGAACCTCTGCCAGTGTCCGCACTGGGGGACGGTGCTGCGCGGCTCGATCCACGTGCGCTACGCGGACGGCCGCGAGGAAGTCGTCCACGCCGGCGAGGTCTACTACTGGCCGCCCGGCCACACGGTCTGGGTCGACGAGGACTACGAAGCCGTCGAGTTCAGCCCCGCGGGACCGATGGGCGAAGTGATCGACCACCTCAACGCGAAGCTCTCAACCTGACGGAGAAGCGACATGCCACTCGTGACCTTTGACGTGATCAAGGACGTCTTCACCCCGAAGCAGAAGCAGCAGCTCATCGCCCGTGTCACCGAAGCGATGATCGAGGTCGAAGGGGAGAACATGCGGCCCGTGACGTGGGTGCGCATCAACGAGTTCGAAGGCGGCGACTGGGCCATCGGCGGCAAGGCACTGCAGGCATCCGACTTTCAGGCGCTGGCGGCGGGCAAGGCCGCCTGAGCACGCGCCTGGCACGCGGCCGGTAGGTCGGGGCGGCGCTCGCAGGAGGCCGCCCCGACTGCTTTTCAAGCTCCCGGAAAACAACCGGATTTCTCCATCGGGGCTGCAAGCATCGCCGGACAGACGGGCGTACAAAAGATGCGAACCCTGACGGAGACGCCCCATGAAACGACGGAAGAACCTGCATCGACTCGAGCTGCCCGTTGTCGTGCTGCTGACGGTGATCGACCTTCACTGCTGGCGGCCCGCCGTATCGGAGACGTCGCCCGCGAGACGGGCGCGCTCGACGAGGATTTGCGGCTCGTACGCGCGCGCACCGGTCGTGCGTACGAGCTCCGCGGTGCGGTCCAGCGCGGATTCGCTTTCCTTCCGCGCGTTCGCACCCTCGAGCGCGAGCCACACTCGGGGCGCGGCGAGCTGCGCGCGCACTCGTTATGAGAAGGGGACCGAGCCTGGTCCGATAAGAACGGGAAACGTCAACCAGGGCGGTAATGTTTCCGACTACCGACTCCTGGCGCGCTCGCCGTCCTTGATGACGATCGGACGCTCGACGAGGATTGGGTTAGCGACCATCGCCGCGAGCAGCTGCTGCGGATCGGTGACCAGGCATGGGCTCGTTCGTGCGGTGTGTGCCCTCACTCAGGCAGCCGGGCGCGGCTTCCGCGCTCGCTTGGTGGGTTCGAGCGAAACGCGAACCCGCGTCCCCGTGGCTTTGGCGAATCGTTCGAGGGTCGAAAGACTCGGTCTTGCCGCTCCGCTCTCCAGGCGCGCGACTGTGGATTGCGAGGTGCCCATCCGCTGGGCGAGTTCCGTTTGAGAAAGCTTCGCCTTCGTTCGTGCATCGATAAGCATGCTCGCGAGCGCATACTCTCCCGCCAGAGCCTCGTAGCCCTTCTTGAACCCAGGCTCCTTCATCCAGCGCTTCTTCAGCCTGCTGACCGGAATAGTCACTACACGACCTCCTTCGATCGAGCCCGAGCTGTTTCGAGGGCTCGTGCCAGCGTCTTCTGGGTGTTCTTGGCGAACGCATGAACGACGACAACGCGCTCTCCGGTCGCAGTCGCATAGATGGCGCGACCGATGCCGTCCTTCCCCATCATGCGCATTTCCCAGAGTTTCCCTTCGAGGTACTTGACGTGTGGCTGGTGCATGGCTGCGAGGCCATGCTTCTCAATGAGCTCCGTGATGCGGAGAAATCTCTGTCGTACGTCTTCGGCCAGAGCGTCGAGTTCACGCGCTACTCTCCGATTCAAGACCTCGACCCGCTAGGTCATTGCCCGAATGGTATATCAAAAAAGAGATCTGGTCCAGCCGATTTTCGCTTGAGGCGCCTCGACGCCGACATTGACGGCAAGGGCCATCTCGCTACAGAGAAAGGGCCGAGCCGGGATCATCCGGGAGCACGCCGCCGCTCATGTCCGTAGCGGCACCCCCTGGATCACGGATGTCGGCCAGAACCTGGACACACGGTCGAAACCGATGTCCGACGCCGTCAGCAGGTGATTGCGAACGTACTTGTCGACCTGACCCTGTACCGGTGTCTACCGTCTGAGCAACGCAGCCATTCGAGTCGCAGGCGTCCGTGCTCACCGCGGTATTGATGTCAGCGCAACTCCAGGCCCAGTGCCCGCCCGCCGACGTGAGCGGCGACAACCAGGTCATGATCGGCGAGGTGATCGCCGTCGTGCAGTTGGCCCTCAATGGCTGTCCCGCGGCGTCGTGCACGTGCTGCGCATGTGATTCTGGCGGTGGTGGCATCGCGTGTGGAACGGGAGACCTCAATTGTGACGAATGCATCGCGCTCGGCGGCACGGCTGCTGCCGATTGCTCGGTGTGTGGCAACTCGTGGGCATGGACAATCCCCAACAGTGCAACATGTCAGCTGGCGCCAGCGCGGCGTCCACCGGCACGGCGTCCCTGCCGAAAGCGCGGAGTATCGTTCGGCGGTCGCGCGCCCCGTACTACTGATCGGAGCTTGTCGTTGCCGCTTTCTGCCGGTGTCCGTTGGGGAGGCGGACCCATCCGGACCGCTGTGGGGTCGGTCCAATTAGGGATGTTCCGGCTGCAGCGACCAGTTGCCGGGTGGGACTCTCACCCACTGGAGATCGCCGTCTTTGCACGGCACACCAGCTCATCCGGGCTATCCGCTGAGCTGGAGGAGTTGACGGAACATCCCGTATCGGACCCCCCGCGGCGCGCTGCGCATGGGCCATGCTCGCGCACGCCCCCACGAGCGCGTCGATCGAACGGCCCGCCGGCTGGCGTCACCGGCCCGCACACGGGTGATCAGCGACTGGCTCGGGCGCAGCCGTGCGGCGCCCGTGCGGTGCGGCAGCCTGGGAGGGGGGCCGGCGGTGGGCGGGCAGTCGGCCCGCCGGGCGCGCCCGGGTAGCAGTCCGCCATGGTCACGGCGAGCAGGTCCGGCGAGTAGAACTTAGTCAGCCGCGAGAGGCTGAACGGATCAATGCGCAGCCGCAGGTCGCCGCCGACGAGGAACAGGAGGTAGATGGCGAGCGGCCGCCACAGGGCCGGACTGCGGAGCGTCGTCTTTGTCTGGCTGTCCCCACCCACGCGCGCCCTACCGTAGGAACTCCGCGGCGAAACGTGAGCGCGCCCGCGTTGCCGCGACGGCGCGGCGAGTGCCCGCCGGCGCCCACCGCACGCCGCGGCGGCCGGTGACGTGTTGCCGTTGCGATGCCGGATACCGCCTTGCTAGTGTCACGCCGATGACGTTGACGAACGTGCGTGCGTGTCTGTCGCGGCCGCGCTGAGAGTAGGCCTGCGCTGGGCGACCTGCGCCGGCGTCGTGCTGTGGTGGTTGTGGACATGGCCCGACATCTTCTCCTGGCCCGGCCATCCGCACCCGCAGCAGTGGAACGACAGTTGGTTCTACGCCGGCCCCGGTGCGAGGACGTTCCTGCGGCCGTGGCTGACCGTCCTCTTCTGGCTGAGCGTCGGCGTCACCCCGCTCGCGGTCTATACGTTGCACACCCTGTCGGTGCTCTGTTGGGCGCGGCTCGGCTGGGTGGCGCTGGGGCCCATCGGCGTCGCGCTGGCGCTCAGCGTCTCTGGAACCAACTTGGTGCGCTCCTGGAACTACACCGTCCTCAGCGAACCGCTGGCGCTCAGTGGCCTGGCATGGCTGGCGGCGGAAACCGTGCAGTTGCGCGATCGCGACACGCGCTGGCGACGCGTCCTGTGGTGCGCAGCGGCGATGTTGGCGGCGACGCGCGTCGCCACCGCGCCGCTGCTGCTGCCCGCCGCCGTCGCGGCCGTTGGCTGGCGCCGGCGCCTGCTGTGGCTGCTGCCGGTGGCGGTCGTCCTGACCGCGGTGCCGCTCTGGCAGCAGCACCGCGACCCGACACACGAGCGCCTGCAGGCGGGCAATCTGGCGCTCATCCGCGTCGGCGAAGTACCCGAGCTGCAGCAATGGATGCGCGAGCACGGCATGCCCTTTCCGATTCCGGAACGCTGGAACCGCATCATCTACGCCAATCTCGGACAGATGCGCCCCGACGCGCCGGAACTGGTGGCCTACATCGAGGGGCCCTTCTATGGCGTGTATCAACTGTTCCTGCTGACCCATCCCGAGTACACGCTGCGGAGCGCACTCTGTCTGGGTGCGACGGTGCGACCGGGGAGCTTGCTGCCCGGTCAGGGAATCGCCGCGTGCGACGCGTTCTGGCAGAGCGTGAATGTCCGCGTCGGGTTCTTCACCTGCCTGATCCTGGCGCTGCTCATCGAGCCGTGGGCGGGCATCTGCCTGGTGATCCTCCCCGTGCTCGCCTACCACGCGAACGTCAACGAGTTCGAGCGGCTGAACACGGCACTGTGGGCGTGGCAGTGGATCATCGTGCTGCTCGTGCTGCGCGCCGCGGCGCGATTCATCCACCGCGCCGTCATCGCCCGCGTGCCGATCCCACCGGACGGCCGTTGATGCGCGCACCGGTCTGGGGTAGCTGTGAGCACAGCGATCGGGCCACCCGCTGAACGAACGCATCGCCGCCAAGGGGCGCTTCACCGAGATGGCGAAGTGCGGCGGGCGCAGGTCATTCTGTGGAGCCCGGACGGGATCGAGGGGGCGGAGATCGCCCGGCGTCTCCATGTCTCGGCGGAGGCCGTGTCCCGGATTCGACGGCGGTTCCGCGACACCGGGGTGGCCGGTGATCAGCGACAATTACTTTTGCCGGTCGTCGTGCGGCGGCAAGAATAGTTGACGTCGATCAAAGCCGCGTCGTGGGAGTGCACGCATGCCCCATCCGGACCGCTGCGGGGTGGGTCCGATACGGGATGTTCCGTCACCTACTTAAGCTTATCCGGGCTATCCGGCTGCACCCGGCGTGGGGTGCACCCCTTGTTGACCAAGCTGCGCCACCGCTTGTGGTCGGGATCGTCGAGATTGATCATCGACGGAATCGGCAGCGAGTCCGGCCGCGAGCTGTGGCGTGAGCAGAATGTGTCGGGGTCCTTCGAGATGCGCGTGATGTCGTCGTGCAGGCCCACGCCCCAGACGTTCCCATCCCAGAACACCGGCGTGTGTGCCCGCACCCAGGTGAAATGCCGGTGGGGATCACGGGCATAGAACTGCCCGTCGAGCAGATTGATGTCGGGGTGTGCCGGGTGATTCATTCGACCGGGCGCGCCGCTGGATACTTGATGTAGCTGTCGTTGATGATCTCGACGAGCTCGTGATCAGACGGCCGATCCCCGTTGATGGTCCCGCGGGCGCGCAGATCGTCGACCATGCGGCTGACGACGGAATCGACCGTCAGATCATCCTGATGCTCGAACCAACGGCGGCGCTCATCCTCGTCACGGAAGCACGGGCGGGCACTGCTGCGGTTGCGCCGGCCGTGGCGGGCTGGCACGCGGGCGATCCGCTTCGAGCCGCGCGAACTGCTAGAGAAACGGGCGGCGCTCGTGCCGCACCCGCGCGCTAACCATCTCCACTCCCACG
>Ga0209591_10000182_pt1 | contig 81685 bp, 73 predicted proteins | sample MAT01_FD_187207 | JGI IMG/M metagenome (GOLD analysis project Ga0209591, IMG submission 187207) | Freshwater microbial communities from Lake Fryxell liftoff mats and glacier meltwater in Antarctica - MAT-01 (SPAdes) (version 2) | ecosystem: Environmental > Aquatic > Freshwater > Ice > Liftoff...
ATACAAATTAACCGTGATGTGGATTAACGAAAATAGGTCGTTTCAGGTTTTTATTAATTATCCTTATGATCGTAAATAGACCACGCTGTAGGGGTTTAGCAATGCTAAACCCTTACGAAAGATGTGGCTTTCAACCGTATCCATATTTGGTATTTCTTGTCAATGCGTAAGTCCTAATGTAGTAGATACGATTGAATTGGTAGAAATAATTAACCATTCCCTGATTCAGTAATTACATCAAATCCAAGTAAACTTACTCGGATTTGATGTTGGATTTAAAACATTTTAATCTAGCTAGTACCATGCGATTTGCGATCGCTCTTGCAGAACTCGCTGATAAACTTCTTCAGTTTGCTTGGCTAATTTCGGCCAGCTAAATCGCCGCTCTAAATCCTCATAAGCGTTATCCACCAACCATTGCCGATATCCTGGATTTTTCAACACTTCCAAAATTCCCCAAGCTAAAGAATCGGGATTATTCACCCAAGTAACAATACCTGTTTTGGTGTGTTGCACCACTTCTGGAAAACCACCTGTATCAGAAACTACTACAGGTACACGAGAAGCAAAGCTTTCTAAAGCCACAATTCCAAAGGGTTCATAAAAACTAGGAAACACTGCACAGTCAGCGACAGTTTGAAATTTATCTAAGTATTTATCAGAGAGAAAACCTGTAAAATAGCAATGATGCCAAATTCCCAAATTCCAGGCTTGGCGCTTGAGATGGTCAGTATTGCCGCCACCAACGATCACAAACTTAACATTACCTCCCATTTCCCAAAGTATTTTGGGTGCGGCATTAAGTAATACAGGTACACCCTTTTCATAGGTCATGCGACCGAGGTAGTAGACGATTTTCTCATCATCTGTAGCGAATTGGCGGCGGAAATCCAGAGCATTAAAATTTATGTGATGCTGTTTCTTTTCGGCTCGGATACCGTTATAAATGACATTAATTTTATCCCAAGGACTGTGTAGCGCTCGTTCTACTTCGCGCCGCATATACTGACTGCAAACTATAATCCGCCAAGCGTTGTAAGCCAGCAAGATTTCTTTGCCATTAATATAGCCTTGGATGTCTGTGTGAATACCGTTATAGCGTCCGTATTCCGTTGCGTGGATTGTGGAAATTAGTGGTATTTTAAAATTATGCTTTAGAGCGATCGCAGCATCTCCTACTAACCAGTCATGGGCATGAATTAAATCAAAGGTTCGTTCCTCCAGGATCAACTTACCACCGTGATATCCCATACTCAGGTTGAGATTGACTACCCAATGGAAAAAATCGTTACTATGAGCGACTGGCACCCGATGCACGTTTACTCCCTCAACTACCTCGTACATCGATGCCTGACCAAACTCCGCTGTAATCAGGTGGACTTCATGCCCTAGTTTTACCAGTTCCGGGTACAATTCTGCTACATGACGCGCAATTCCCCCAACAATCCTTGGTGGAAATTCCCAACTCAGTACCAGTATCTTCATGTGCTAGACTCCCCAACACTTTACAAATATATCTAAAAAACCATATTTATCTAAAAATACAAGGGTAGTGAATGCAGTGAGTATTTTTACCAAAATTTTTAGATTTTTTAACAGTTATTTTGTTAAAGCTTATCAGCTGAATTAGCCAATCCTTCACATTAAACCTACAAATATGACATCCACACCCAAAATCCTCGCCTTTGCTGGCAGCACCCGGATTGATTCGTACAACAAAAAATTGGTAAAAATCGCGGCGGCTGGCGCTAAGGCAGCTGGCGCAGAAGTGACTTATATAGACCTACGCGATTTGCCTTTACCTCTTTTTGATGAAGATTTAGAAGCTGAAGAAGGACTACCCGCCAACGCCCGCACTTTCAAGGACTTGATGATTTCTCATCAAGGATTACTGATTGCTTCGCCTGAATATAACAGTTCGCTCACAGCAGTTTTAAAGAACGCCATTGACTGGGCATCCCGTCCATCCCCAAATGAAGCACCGTTGGCTGCTTTTGCAGGTAAAGTTGCTACTATTATGAGCGCTTCCCCAGGTGCTATTGGAGGTCTGCGCGGATTGGTTCATCTGCGGTCTATCCTGGGAAACATTAAAGTTTTGGTACTTCCCGATCAGATAGCTCTACCCAAAGCTTACGAAGCCTTTAATGCCGATGGCACATTAAAAGATACTAAACAGCAAGAATCTATTGAGAAGTTAGGAGATAGCTTAACAAAAATATTGCTAAAGCTCAACTAAATTCTTCAGGTATTCAGCGATCGCAAAAAGAAAATCTAGACATCCTGGCGAATTAATTAAACGATGATCACAAAAAGAAAACCTAGACATCCTGGCGGATTAATTAAGCGTCAGTACTTGTAACCACTAAACATCACAATTACTGACTTTGCTGATCTTCTTAATGTATCTCGTAAAACTGTATCTGAGATAGTTAACGAGCAAGCAAGTGTTACGCCTAATATGGCGCTTCGTTTGGCTACCACCTTGCAAACTACTCCTGAACTTTGGTAAATCTCTAACAAAAATATGATCTTTGGTGCGCTGCTAATGAATGAGAGTCTTGAAAAGATATAACACCCATAAATTTACAAGCTTGTTGATCGACAAGACTCCCGACTCCTTAAATAAATCGGGAGTCTGAGCATTCAATTCTCACAAACTATAAATTAATATTCTTGGATAAGATTGATTTAGGTAGCATTCCATGCACACCTTTTTGGGGACTGTTCACAACTTGAGTGATGTGAAAATTCACAGCTAAACTACACAATACATAAGCATCTTCTGGCGACAAATTGATGAAGCGTTCCAGAAAATCAATCATGTTTTTTAAGGCTAATTCTAAGGCTTCATCTAAAGTGTGAGCAAAGCCCATTGTAATAATATGAGTTGGAGTTTCGGCGATTGGTGTTGTCAGTCGTAAATCCTTGCGAAGTTTGAGGATAATTCTACCGTTCATGGAAGTTTCAATGGCGGTGACATTTACTTCGCCATCTCCCTGTGCAGAATGCCCATCACCAATGGAAAATAACGCACCTGGTACGAAAATCGGCAAAAATAAACGAGAACCTGCTTGTAGTTCGCGGTTGTCGATATTACCACCGTAAGAACCTGGTGGGACAGAAGTTCGAGACGTTTCTGGAGTAGCAACACCAAGAATACCAAAAAACGGTTTGAGGGGAATTTTTATGCCAGTACCCGCCGGAAATTCAGCAATATTGTTTGCTAAATCAAGAGGAATGAATCTTAATGCGGGTTGATAAAACTGATGTGGTAAAGCTCCCCAACCTGTACGAATTGCATTGAAGCCTATAGGTAAACTAGGTGCGATCGCTTCTAATTGTACTTCTAAAACATCCCCCGCTTGGGCATCCCGCACATAAATTGGCCCTGTGAGTAAATGTGGTCCCCCAGCAATTTTGCGTTCTGGTAGAAGATTTTGGCAGATGTCAAGAAATTCTGGTGTGAGAAACTCTGGTGGTGCTTTGTCGTAAACGTAGTAACCAGTATAAGTTTCTACGTCAACAGTGTCGCCAGAATTAATAGTAAGTGCTGGTTCTAGCAGATGAGAAAAACCACCCAGATGCACGGTTTCTTTTGAGGCTTTTAAAATGTAGTGAGTCATCGCTGTTGTTGCTATAGCTGTTTTAGTTGTGTGCAATACAGAAGCCAGTCACATAGGCTAACTGGCATACTATATGCCCAATCTACTCAGCTATTTTTCCACAACTTGTCGCAAGGCCAATTGCTGTTGTTTGATATAAGGTACGTAATTACTGCTAGAGTTTGATACGCCGTTAGCGACAACTCCAATCAAGTTTAACTTACTCAGCATGGCTGTAGCTTGATTAAGCTGACTTCGCGTTACAATACCAATGCTTGCTACCATGACCACGCTACGACAAGACGATGCAGTAAGCATGGCATCCACCAAGCCGAGAACCGGAGAAGCATCTATGAGTATCAAATCATAGTTTTCCTCAAATGCTGCCATCAATTGCATCATCCGAGGGGAACTCAATAAATTAGCTGGGTCAGCAGGTTTTGGGCCGGCGGTCAAAATATCAATGTAGGCTGACCCTGAGTATTGAATACTAATCTGGTTGGGTAAAGTTGCATCACTAGCAAGTAGAGTTGAAAGCCCCTGTTCATTAGGAAGATTTAGCTGTTCGTGTATACTGGGATCGCGTAGGTTGGCATCAATCAGCAGTACTCTTTTGTGTAAACGAGCAGCACTCATTGCTAGACCCAACGCCAAAGCTGACTTACCCTCATCAGGTAAAGCTGAGGTAATCATCAAAGATTTCAAGTTAGTAACAGTATTTAAAAGTTCAATGTTTTTGTAAATCAGATCCAGTGATTCCCAACGCGGTGGAGATTGCAATACCTGAATTGTCCAGGGAGCGAGAACTTCTGGTTTGCCAAAAGGCAACTTGATCATTGATTCTTTAGGTTTGGCTGGCGGTAATTTGGGAGTTGTTCCCAACAACGGCATGGCCATTTGCTTCTCTAATTCAGCAGTGGTGTGAACTGCATCATCAGCCGATTCTCGAATAAAGGCAGCAATGCTTCCTAACATAAACCCAACCACAGCGCCTAATAGCAAGTTCTGTTGAAGATTAGGGCCTAATTGTCCGCCTTTTTGAGGTTCTTCTACAACTTCCCAATTAAATCCACCCTTGGAAAGTTCTTGACGCAATTGCTGTTCTGCTCTTAAAAGTTGCTCTAATCTTTCACGACTAAATTGCAGCTGTGGTAACATCCGATTGTAATAAGCCAACAGAGGCGGAAAGCGTTTAATTTCAAAACGCAGCTCGTTTTCTTTCTGCGCCAAAGTTTGATCGCGAGCAGTTAAAGCAACTATATTTGTCTGCGTTTCCACTAACTGACCAGCAAGGCTGAGATCAATTTGGCCGAGTTGTCCTCGTTCGAGAAGAGAATCTCCAGAAGTGAATCCACCAGAAGATTTTCCGCCTAAAGTTCTTCCTACTTCTTGTTGCAATAACTCCTTCTGACTCTGAAGTTGTTGTTTGAGATTTTGCACACTCGGAGTCTCATCTGTAAAGCGTAAGCGTTCTTGTGCTAATGCTAGTTCTGTTTTTTGGATTTCGTTCAGTAAGCCTTGATAGCGAGTAGACTGACTCAGACGAGAAGCAACTAAAGCATTCTGAGGAGAACGGTTAAGTTGTTCTTCTAAAGATTTTTGACGTGCTAAGGCTTCCCCATATTGAGCGCGAGTTGTCTGTCTTTCTTGGGCAATATTATTCAAAGCTGTCTCAATGGCTCTGGCTTGTGATTCTGGATCAATTAAGTTCTGATTTCGGCGAAATCTTTGTAAATTTGTCTCAGCCGCGTTTACTTCTTCACTAGCTTTACTTAACTGTTCCCTGATAATTTGCAGGCCTTTTTGTAAACGCGAATTCTGTTGTTGTTTGTTATATTCCACATAAACTTGTCTAATTGCACCCAGAACTTTTTGTGTCTTTTCTGGATCTCCAGCAGTGTATTCAACTTGAAATATTTTAGTAGCAACATTATCTTCTTTGCTCCTTAATTGAGTTAAGACTAAAGAAGCTTTAATTTCACCTGAACTTATATCTGGATAATCAGACTGAAGTTTATCAACTGCTTTTTGGATAAGTCCCGAACTCTGCATCAAGTTAAGCTGTGTTGCTGTATCTATCACAACATTAGAGTCAGTAAACTGATTGTCTACCCCAGCACCTTCTGTCTTACCTTGATAGTTAGGTTCTACTAACAGTTGCATCGAACTTCTATAAGTAGGTTTCGTTTTAAAAGTTACCATGCTTGCAATTGCGAGAGAACTAATAAATACTATTAAGAACCAAGGAAATCTCCGCACAAATACGGCAAACAATTGTCCGTAACTTGGTTCATTTTCCGAAGTTGGAGTTATATGAGGATTTAGACTAGCTTGAACCACTTTTATTATCCTTGTATTTTCTACGAAAGGCGACGCAAACGAAATTTACGCTAAGAAATACTGCGAAGAATACCTATTTTTTAACAAACCGCCAACGCATAGCGTCTCGTTAGAGAAGGAGGAGAGAGAAAAATAAATAGGTAATCTTGTACTGTAAAAAGATTAAGAAATCAAATGAATAATTGACTCACACCACAAGCTTGGTTAATAATTTGCTCAACTTTACTAAAGAAGGCATTTTCTGAAAAGTTTGCTACTGCATGATTACGGATGCGATCGTAATCCCAAGAAATGCCCTTGGCTTCTAGTAATGCAATTTGTAGAGATTCGGGTGTTTGTCTTTTGAAAAAGACTCCTGTTTCACCTGGTATTTGAGTATCTAATACTCCACCTGCTCCGTATGCAATGACTGGTGTGCCACTAGCATTAGCCTCTACTGGAACTAATCCATAGTCTTCTAAAGCAGCGACAATAATAGACTTGGCTTTGGAAAACAAGTCTTTGCGGGTTCTATCACTTACGTGTCCCAAGAACTCAATATTTTGTAATGCTTTGGATTTTAACCGTGCTTGTTCTGGCCCATCACCTGATATTAATAATCGCCACCCTAGCCAATTAAAAGCTTCGACTATTATATCAAGACGCTTATAACTAATCATCCGGGCGGAAGCAAGATAATATTCATCTTTTATATCTGAGAAAACAAATTTACTAGTATCAATGGGATAGTTCACCATCATTGCCTTTTTGCCATAAATATTTTCAATACGGCGGGCAACAACACTAGAATTAGCAATGTAAAGATCAGGTTCCTGTGCATATTTCAGGTCTACCTTTCTCATTACTTGGAATACTTGTTCAATTAAAGGAGCAAAATATCTATAGTCTCCGTACTCTCTTAAATAAGTTGCTGTATCCCATAAAAAACGGGTGACATTATGGCAAAAACAAATGTGGTGGGCATTGGGGTTTTTTCGCACTGCTTTGGCAAAGCTGGTACTACTGCTAATAATTAAATCGTAGTCTTGCAGATCCAAGGAACGAAAGGCAGGAAAATATAGAGGAGCCATCGACCTGAAATATTTTGCTGCATAAGGAATCTTTTGCAAGAAAGTTGTATTGACTATGCGATCGCCTAAATCAATAGTTTTTTGTGGATCGTACAAAGATGTGAAAATGTCTGCTTCGGGATAACGTTTACAAAGCAGTTCAAACACACGCTCTGCCCCACCACGCTGGGTTAAATAATCATGGACTAGAGCAATTTTCATGAATTTGACCTAAAGTTTTGATCAGGTTTGTTTGAATGCTCCCCAGCAATTTACTATCAACAACTTTAGGTTCAGCAGTATAACTTCTTATCTTCTTCATGAAACTATTGCGACAAATATGTTCGTAGGTGTCTCGGAGATCCCCCTAACCCCCCTTAAAAAGGGGGGCTTTTTCTCCTCTTTACCCCTTTTTTAAGGGGGTCGCCGTAGGCGGGGGGATCTGATCCGAAGCTGTACGCCCCTACAGCCAATTCATTTATTGCGAATATTTTTGAAACCGATATTATCCAACTGCTACCAAGATTTTTTCTGGGGCGAAATAAGTGTTTTGCTCAGTTCGTAGTTGGTCGCAAAGTCTGCCTTCAGGTAATTCTACATCCGCGTATGTGAGGACTTGATCCTTAGAAATATCTCGTTTTAGGCGACACCCTTCAGCTAAACCAATCGGTAGAAGATTTTGCTGTTGGACGATATCGGAATTTTCACATTGTCCGTAGGTCATGTAGTAGCCGATGCCATCTAGGGTTTCTCCTGCTTTCAGGTCGATTTTGGCGGTGGTGATCACATCTACTAACGGGCCTGCTAGTGGAGACATAACAGCATCACCAAATAAAACAGCACGCGCTACGGACAAAGGAACTTCAAAATGACAGAGGTGATAAGGAGTATAGAAGCTGTAAAGGGGACCTTCGCCTAATTTGTATAAGTTCAGATAGTGGCGTTGCTTGGGGTCGTCGTGAGTGGCAAATACATATACGCCTGGGCCTGGTTTTGCTCCAACTACATAATCGACAATGCCGCCCAGTTCCTTGAGTTGTTCAACATCATATATCTGGGTCATTTCATCGACATGACCGTTGAAGTCATATCCCAACATTCCCCGTTTGGCAACTTTCATGCCTGTGGCATTGGCAACGATCGCTTGCTCAAAGGAAATTTTGGTTCCGTCGGCGAAGCTAGCCACCATGTGAGGCTTTTGACCCCAACGTTTAGCAAATCCTTCTTGAGTGGTGGGATTGCGATAGGGGTCTTGGAGTCCTTTTATGTTACCGCACAATAAGGGAGTTAAACCAATGCTTTTTACAAAGCGGTAAAGGTTCATTTGTACCCCTGGCTGATCGCCATCACAGGCGCTGAGAATGACACCTGCTTTGTCGGCATACACTTTCAGGATGGGGCCAATGGTGCCATCGAGTTCGGCATTCATCATGATCACGTGTTTGCAATGGGCGATCGCTTCCATGACGATGTGAGCGCCAAATTCCACTGCACCTGTGACTTCGATTAAGGCATCGATGCCCTCAGCCCGACACAGTAACTTTGCGTCTTCTGTGACTGCATATTTACCGTTAGCGATCGCATCTTCTAATTCGCTGACAGTTGCAACAACTTGAATATTCTCAATTCCTGCTTCCGAATAAGCTTGTTTAGCTGCATCAATCTTACGATTTGAGATAGCAACTAACTCCATTCCTGGCACTGAATTGACAATTTGGTTGGCAATTCCTCGACCCATAAAACCAGCCCCAACCATTCCCACTTTGATGGGATTGCCTGCTGCTGCACGGGTTTGTAAGGCGCGATCAATAATAATCATGAACTAAACTCCTTTTTGGAACTGTTTGTTGTGTTACAAATTCTTGATAAATTTGCACTTAATAATTTGTTACAGCTAATTATTAAGTACATTTTCATTTTTTTACCTCACGCAGAGGCGCTGAGAAAGAGTTGAAATTATCTGGAAGCTGTACCGCCAACAGTCATCATTCTTAACAAAGGCCAATTTAAATCTTTCTCGGAGATTTCAGTTACATCTAGAGGCCAATCAATGTTAAAGAATGGGTCATCATAGCGTAAACCTCTCTCGTAACCTGGTGTGTAAAATTCACCTACCTGGTATACGACTTCAGTCTCATCTGTGAGTGCTTGATAGCCGTGAGCAAACATTTCAGGAACATATAAAGCGCGGCGGTTTTCTGGGGTTAGCTCTACACCAATCTGTGATAAAAAAGTGGGAGATTCAGGACGCATATCAATAATTACGTCATAGATAGCACCTTTAGTACAGCGAATTAATTTCGTTTCTGCGGCTGGGAGAACTTGATAATGCATTCCCCGAATAGTGCCTTTTTTGTAGTTAAAAGACAGGTTACATTGGGCAACTGTTGGCTTTAATCCATATGCCTCAAATTCTTGAGCGCAGAAAGACCGAGCAAAAAAACCACGGTGGTCTGGTTTTTCTTCTAAGTCAATAATGAATGCGTCTTTGAGTGCGGTTTCAGTGAAAATCATATAATTCCTTTTAGATGAATGTTGAGTAGAGAAAATAACAGTAATGAACGTGGATTTAATAACCTACCAAAGGGTACTAAGTCAGAACTTTAACTGCATCTGATGAAGAACGTAACTCTGCTCTGGGATAGGTATCATCCCAGTATTGGGTGCAGAGGTGTGGTCGTTCGGGAGGGTTAGCGGTGTAACAAAAAAATAGCGCTAATCGGTCTTCTGTGCGGACTGTGCCATGATGCAAAACATTTTTCGTATCTACAAGAATGACTGTACCTGCTAGGACTGGGCAGGATTTCCAAGCTGATTTGGGGATGACTGATTTTACTTCTTCATCGTCGATACCTAGATAGCCTGACTTCCAAAGTTTGTAGTAAAGCCGAAAATAATTCCAACTAAGTAAGGAAGTTAAAGAACGCGGAATATATTCAAAAGGCCCAGTTTTTTCTTCTACATCATTCAAGTAAATAAAGATTTTGATAATGCGGCGGTCTTCGGCATCGCTATGCCATAACAGCGTCCCAAATTGATGTTTGCTCTTGAAATCTTTGCGTAAATGTACACCATGAAAAGCAACAGGAAGACCAATATAATTTTCGATGGTGTTGAGCAGTCTTTTCTCTCTCGCCCAGGTATAAAATTCTGGTAAACCTGTAACTGTGGAAATTTGGGGCAACTTTTCATCTAGATGGTCGTTGTTGGGATTTTCCATCTGAGACAATTGATAGTAAGCAGCTTTGAGCAGTTCGGAGCTAGAGCTTAACCCTAAATCTGCCAGTGTTGTGACGCAAACGCCATCTTTTTTGAGAGCATTCAGGATGTTGCGATCGCATCCTTCCAATGCTGGCAGATTTCTGCTATGCTTCCAACGAGCTACATAGTATTCAAAGTCAGAAAACAGTGTAGCTATTTTGCTTTTAATTGCACTAAACATGACCTTAATACCTTCTATTTTTGATGTATAATTATCATAAGTTTAGTAGTTTATGATTTGTATATCCGCACTTCTTGAGTAGATATTTCACTTGATTCTGCTAACCCAAATTCTTTAGAAACCATCACGTCAAAAGCACACAAGCTAACTAAAGCTAAAAATGGAACTACTGTCTTAACAGCAGACATAGGCCATCTTCTTAAAGCACCCAAGAAAACTTTCAAGTTAACTTGTTTACTATTTTGCAAAAGCATCCGCCTACAAAACTGCTTAGAATATCCACTCTGCTCTAATTTCAAAATCACTTCGGGTATGTGTTTGTATTGCATTAACAGCGCGGATTTTGGTTCTTTCTGCCAATAACTCACACCAACAATACATTCCAAATAAGTTTCTTTAGTGACAATTATATTACCATTAGCAGCACAATACCCCGCTAAATATGCTAAAGATATCCAGTTATTCTCAGCGTCTTGCCAATTTTGGAGAGCGCGTTTTACTAGGTCAGTGCGGTAAACTGTAGCACTCAGAAAAATAACTGCGCCGACACTTTTAGAGAAACAATGTTCAAATATGCTTTTACCATTACCATCACCATCTTCACTATCAACATCAAACCAGCGATTACCAACAATTGTTGGTGGATGAACTGGTTCACCAGTAATTTGGTTACGACCGGAAAAGTTAAGGAACAACAATGATAAATCTTGATGTTGTCTGAGTTTGTTAATTACATAAGCAATCGCTCTATCTTGAATTGGGTCATCATCACCAATTGTCCAAACATATTTTGTTGTAGAAGAATTTAGGCAATACATAATATTTTTTACTACGCCTAAATTCTTAGAGTTTTTATTTGATTTAAATGTAATATTGCTAAGTGTTGCTTGCCATTTTTGAATCACTTCTTGAGTATTGTCTGTTGAACAATTATCAGAAACTAAAATTTCACATTCATCTTCAAAACCTTTGATAGCTTGAGCTAGCCACGCTAACTGTTTATTGAGTAACTCAGCACGATTATAAGTCGGTATAGCAATGGTCAGTAATTTATGCATGGTAAGAAAGAGTAATTAAATTGGTATATGAGTTGTTATAGCCAAGAATTAGTGTTAACAGTCACTTGACAATTAACATACTAAATTACAGGCTAGTTTCTAACTGTTTGGGTAGGAAAAGAATAGCCAAAGCTGATATGCTTAGTAAACGTAGGCAAGGAATAAATACTTTTATTGTCAAGAAAGTCCAACGTTTTAAAGCACCTAATAAGATTTTTAAGTCAGTTTTTTGTTGGAAATTCTGCCAAATCATTTTCTGACAAAATTTATGAGGATATCCTACTCCTAGTAGTTTTATATAAACAGTAACTATTTTTTTGCTTTTATTTAGTAATTACGACGCTATTAAAAGTCTATCAGGAACATAACACAGATAAATTTTCATAAATTGGTACTGCTATTAGTATGTAAATTTTAATTTAATAGGTTCGTAGTTAGCACTTTAGCAATAAAGCACAAACTACGAACGATTCCTATGGCTGAATTATTTATTTACACACTAATAGCTAACTCTATCTACTTTTTATTCCAGAAGAAATCTTTGTCAATTTGCTCAGTACGAATCAGATACTCTAGCTGTTTTAAACGAGTAAATCCTCTGAATAAGAAAGTATCTTCAGCCATATCTATTTGACTGAATAAATCCAATAGCTGCTGGGCACCAAGTCGGGCATTCCAATCACACTTAAATCCGGGTAGAATTGTGTTGATTTTCTCGAAAGATACCCGATAGCTGCGGTTATCTGCACCGTTATCACCAAAGGACAATTTACAATCTGGGAAAATATCAGCAATAATTTCCGCGATTTCTTTAACGCGATAGTTGTTTGCTGTATCTCCTACATTAAAGATTTGATTATGTACAATGTCTCGTGGTGCTTCCAAAGCGCAGACTATTGCTTTGCAGATATCCAGTGCATGGACTAATGGCCGCCAAGGTGTACCATCGCTGGTCATTTTGATTTGTTTGCTAGTCCATGCCAACCCTGCTAAATTGTTTAAAACAATATCAAAGCGCATTCTGGGAGAAGCACCAAAGGCTGTAGCATTCCGCATAAAGGTGGGAGAGAAGTCATCATCAGCGAGCGGTCTGACATCTCTTTCTACGAGAGTTTTGCATTCTGCGTAGGCTGTTTGGGGATTAATTGGGGATTCTTCTGTGACATCATCTGCGGTAGCAACACCGTAGACACTGCACGAAGACATATATACGAAGCGACGCACACCCATAGCTTTAGCCAGACTAGCTAGACGAACTGAGCCTACATGATTAATCTCGTAGGTAATTTTGGGTGCTAATTGTCCGGCGGGGTCGTTGGAGAGTTCCGCCATGTGAACTATTGCTTCGATACCTTCCAAATCATCAGGGGTGATGTTGCGGATATCTTTGTTGAGGGTTTTGGGTGTCACCGCATTAGCGTTGTACAGCCAACCAACTTTATAAAAACCGGTATCTAGACCGATAACTTCATGTCCTCGTTCAATCAACAGAGGTGGTAATAATGAACCGAGATAGCCTTCTGTGCCAGTTACTAATATTTTCATTGTGGTTAATGCCTTTGTATTGATGAGTTAAATTAGGGGCGCACAAATATTTGCCCTAAAGGGTGTTGCATTCAAGAGGGAACCGCTATATTTTTCGTTTGTATGCAATAACTTGACCTCTCTCCAAACCTCTCTCCTAAGAGGAGAGAGGCTTTGAATCTTACTCCCCTTCTCTATAAGGGAAGGGGTTGGGGGTTAGGTCATTGGACTCAACCCAGAAGCGCTATATATAACTCGGCTAACAGTCATTACATAGTTTGCCGACTAACCCATTGGGTAGCAGCACTCTATAGCGGTTCTTAATTGATGCACTACACTTTTTTCTTGTGGGATGGGTATCTTACCCGTCTCTTGTATTTCCAGGCTGGAAAAGATGCCCACTATACAAGATTCATCCTTTTATTCAGCAGCCCGGAAGTAATAACGATGCTATCTATGCAGTTACTACACTATCTAGATACGAGGGTTGGGGAATTTGGGTTACAAGTGCTTTGCCGATTTCTAGAGAAGAAGTAGCAGCAGGAGAAGGAGCATTGCAAACATGGATGGAGTTTTGACCAGAAACAATCAAAAAGTCGTCTACAAGCTTGCCATCGTTCATTAAGGCTTGAGCGCGGACTCCTGCATGGGTGGGAACTAAATCTTCTGCTTGGACTTCGGGAATTAGTTTTTGCAAACTTCTGGTGAAGGCTGCTTTACTAAAGGAACGAATGATTTCTTGGATGCCTTCATCAGCGTGTTTTGCTGCTAATTTCCAAAAACCAGGATAAGTGACAACTTCAAGAAAATCTCGCAGGTCAAAGTCGGTTTTTTTGTAACCTTCGCGTTTGAAAGATAGAACCGCGTTTGGCCCTGCGTGGACGCTACCATCAATCATTCGGGTAAAGTGGACACCCAGGAAGGGAAAATCTGGGTTGGGAACTGGGTAGATTAGAGTCTTGACCAGATAACGTTTTTCTGGGGTGAGTTCGTAGTATTCTCCCCGAAATGGGATAATTTTTGCTTGGGGTTCAACTTGACCTAATTTCGCCGTGCGATCGCTATGCAATCCAGTACAATTAATTACAAAGCGGGTTGCAAAGTTACCGTTGTTTGTTTCTAGTACCTGATTTTTACCACTGGTGGAGATTTTCAGAACTTTTGTATTGAGGTGTAAATCTCCACCCTGCTGTTGAATTAGCTGGGCATATTTCAAACAAACTTGCTTGTAATTAACAATACCAGTTGAGAATACCCGAAGCCCACCTACACATTTTACGTGAGGTTCAATTTCTTTGACTTCTTCGGGGCTAATTCTCTGGACTTCTATGCCATTATCTAAGCCGCGTTTGTAGAGATTTTCTAAGCGTGGTAGTTCTTGTTCTTCAGTTGCAACAATTACTTTACCACAAACTTCATGCTCAATTCCATGCTCTTGACAAAACTCTACCATAGAGCGGGAACCATCACGACAAAATTTAGCTTTGAAACTCCCTGGTTTATAGTAAATACCAGAATGAATCACCCCGCTATTATTGCCGGTTTGGTGAAATGCCCATTGGCTCTCTTTTTCGAGCACTAAAATACTTGCATTAGGATAGCGTTTTCCTAAAGCCAACGCTGTAGAGAGTCCAACTATTCCCCCACCTATAATCGCAAAATCATACATTAGTATTATCGCACTTAAAATTACAGTAAATCTTTGAACTGGGGAGTAGGGAGTGGGGAGTAGGGAGTTAAATGCAATTAATAACTCCTGTACAGACGCGATTAATCGCGTCTCTCCTAACTCCCTTCCTACCAAACTTTCCAAGGAGCTTGACTGTTCTTCCATAGCCCCTCTAGATAGTTTTTATCGCGTAAAGTATCCATCGGTTGCCAAAAACCATCATGTCTAAAAGCTGATAGCTGTTCCATATCAGCTAGCTTTTCTAATGGCTCTTGTTCCCACACAGTAGAGTCATCAGCAATTAAGTTGATTACTTCTGGTTCTAACACAAAATAACCGCCATTAATCCAAGCTCCATCACCTTCAGGTTTTTCCCGAAAGCTGGTGATTTTAGTTTGCTCATATCCTAAGGAAATGGCTCCAAAACGTCCGGCTGGTTGAACGGCTGTGAGTGTTCCTAATGTATTTTGTTCTTTATGAAAATTAACTAGCTCGGTGATATTAATATCACTTACACCATCACCATAGGTGAAGCAAAAAGTCTCATTGCCAATATGTTCGCTGATTCGCTTTAAACGTCCGCCTGTCATTGTATTATCACCCGTATTTACTAAGGTGACACGCCAGGGTTCAGCATAACCAGAATGCACGTTCATCTGGTTAAATCTCATATCAAAGGTTACATCTGACATATGTAAGAAGTAGTTAGCAAAATACTCTTTAATTACATAACCTTTGTAACCACAACAAATGATGAAGTCATTAATGCCGTGGGCAGAGTAAGTTTTCATTATGTGCCACAGAATTGGCTTACCACCAATTTCAACCATCGGCTTAGGTCTGATACTGGTTTCTTCACTGAGGCGTGTACCAAGACCTCCAGCCAAAATCACCGCTTTCATGCAATTACCTCGGAGATTTGTAGGGATATTATTATCACGAAAGAATTCAGGAGTCAGGAGCCAGAATGGGCTAAACCTTAGCTATCCGCTAACAGAATTAAATTCTGTGCGCCTCCACCAAATCTATGATTTAGTGGTTCTCCATTAGTGGCGGTCACTGACTTGTGCCGAGCGCAGTCGAGGTAGCTTTGTCGTACTCCTACGGGGAAGCAAGCTACGCGTGGTCACTGAGCCTTGCCGAAGTGCAGCGTCTTGTAGAGAAGTGCGGGTCTAAATCCCCTACTTTCTTGTTCTGACTTCTGACTTCTGAATTCTTCTTCAATTGACTTTCTCGACATGAAGAGGATGCACTTAGAGAGGGAAAAATTGATTTCTTATTTCTTCTTCCCGTCAATAATCTAACTGTAATTTTCGGCAAAATTATAAAGGAAATATAAATTAAAATATTTTATATATAAAAGCTCTATGAATATCTAAAAACATGAAAATAAATTACTCAATTAAATAAAAATGTTACCTATAAAGTAACTAGGATTAGTTGTGCTAACCCTAGTCAGGCTTGGCTTCTGAAATCAAAACCAATAATATGCAAGTAACAAAACTTACTTGTTTTTAGTTAGTTTTTTCCACACTTGTTGAACTGTGGAATAAAGGGTCACATTTGTTTTCTACGACTACACACATATTACTGAGTGCTTGCTGATAATTATCCATATCATTTTGCTCAAGAAAGATTTTGGCAGATGCCTGTATATCTTCGATAGCTTTTGACTGGTTTTTGTTAGATTCACTACCGCCATATTGTGCCAGTTCATAGCGAAGCATACCTCGTTTGAGATACACTTTTGCTAGTTTAGGACTAATGGTTAATGCTTGGTTAAAGTCAGCGATCGCTAGATTATATTCTTGCTCATAATTGCTACTATATTGAGCAATTTGATAATATACAGCACCCCGTTGAAAGTAAGCTTCTGCTTGGGATACATTAAGTTTTATTGCCTCAGTAAAATCTGCGATCGCTCTTTTGTAAGCTTGTTGAGATTCACCACTGTATTTAGCAATTTTGGCGCGGACAATCCCCCGTCTGATATGAGCTTCAATTTCTTTATTATCCAGTCCAATGGCGCGATTATAGTCGGCGATCGCTAGGTTATACTCTGTATCAGGATCGTTGCTATATTCAGCGAGCATATAGCGGGCATTACCCCGATTAACAAGAGCTTTGATTTGATTGGGGTTGATTTTGAGAGCTTGGCTATAATCTCCAACCGCCCCTTCGTAGTCTTTCAAGTTATAGCGGGCATTGCCACGATTGACAATAACTATAGCATGGGTAGGTTCTTGTTCAATTGCTTCAGTAAAGTTGACAATTGCTTTTTCATAGTCTCGCTCTTTGTAAGCAGCATCACCCTGCTGATGGTAATCTGCGAAGCTGAGTTTATTATTTATCTGGCTAGCCTGCAATGTTTGTTGAGTGTAAGCATTTTGGGAAACTAACGGCTGAGTAAATTTAATCATCACGTCCGCATATCCCAATAAACCAAAACCTAGCAAGCAACAAATAATCGGGTAAAACTTTGACCTCTTGAGAGGTTTATAAGATGAACGGCTTGGGGTAATTACTGGCTGCCAATAATTAGCTAATTGCGGTGACATCCCTCGCTGTGGAAAATGCGGTGTCTGAGTGTGGCGCTTTCTCGGTTTGATTCGCGGCTGTAGATGTTCTCTAGCTTCTATAGCCCGATGTGATGGAAAGGGGTCGCGTCCACCTAATCGCACAGTCCGCTCACACCAGGGACAGCTACGCATATGATTGTTGTAGCGATGCTGGGGATTTGTAGTACAGGTAATCAGGGAATCTTCGGCTTCAGCTATTGCTGAGAGCCAAGTTTGGGCACTGGGGCGCAGCAGTGGGTTGTTGTGACCCTCTTCAAAACAACGGACAAATAGCTCTTGTAAGCTGGGATGGAGAATTTCCCAAGCGGGTGCAACGGGTGTGGGAAGGTAGGGTACGTAGCGCTTTTGGCTGTAAGTGAAATGACCCGATGCAATGCGGGCTTCGTAGGGGGGTGGCTCAATAGCGCCTTGAAAAATCCCCGAAAATGGGTGGGTGCCTTCCATTAAGAGTTGAAATACCAGCACGGCTAACCCAAATAAATCGTGAGAGATTTCGCGATCGTGCTGGGCAAAAGTTTTATTCTGTAGTTCTGGTGGGGTAAACTCTGGTTTCCCGACTGGGCAACGGTAAACAACATTATTGTTTGGGTCGAGTACTTGAAAAGAGTCTGTGTCTATCAAAGTCACCAGTGCTGTGTCACTGACGAGGATATTTGACTCGTTCACATCACCAATGCAATATCCACTAGCGTGCAAAGCCGCAAAAGCTGCCGCCAGGTTTCGAGCCGTGCGGAGCAGGTACTGATAGTTGAATAGGGGGCAGTGTTGGCGACGGGTTCTAGGGTTGTAAAAGTCGATAATTGGACGCATCCCCTGAATACGTGGCATTAAAAAGCCAAGGATGCTATTTTTGCCATCTGCTGCCCGTAATAAATCTTCTGGCCAAGCGATTGAGATATGCCCCAAACTAGCCGTCGGGTTTTCCGGCGGGTTAGCAAGCATCGCTTGGAGTTTATCAGCATGGGCAGTCGTTGGCTTGTGGTAAATCTTCGCCACCAAGTTGTTATCGGATGGCACTGTATAAACACAAGCTTCACCGCCACGCCCCAAACTGACACTGAGGCTGAGGATTTCTTTTCTAGGAGAACAACGTAGTACCTGCATAATCAAATTACCGCTAACGGGAGTTATTGTAAGATGTGAAACCTGTAGATTTATTGCTTATGAGTTGTTGAATGCAGCTATAATGAGTGTCAAATCATCATCAGTGCGTTGCGTAATCCGTTCTGAGTGTAAAAATTTTACCAATTGCTCCTTAGCTTCTGTCTTATCCTCGGTATTGGCGACAAATTCAAACAGTGGAAAAAAGAAGGGTTTGTGAGGTTCGCCAACAACCATGTTTAAAGCCAGCATTTGGAGTCCGTCAGTGATTATACCAACATTGGCTATGTCTGTGCGCCATAATCTCATCTGCGCTGTATCTAAGGCAGTTGGCGAAGTCAAAAAAGTGGTTTCGTTGATATATTCGCCACTGTCAGGCATCGTCAGTGCGAGGAGGTTGCCCGTGCAATCTTTTGCCACTGCCAAACCATCACCTATCTGTGCTACAGCTACAAGTTCTGGTGTAGCGACCATCATAATTAAGGTAGTTGCTAAATCTTGAGGCTGTTTGTCACAAGCAGCCGCCTCATCCTCCACAGCTTTTTTAGCCGCTAGCATGGCATCATTTAAAAGCGATCGCACATAGGCATCATCAGTCAAAATGCTTCGGGTCAGTCCTTTAGTGGAAATGTTTTCTATTGCTGTTTCCACAGCAACCATCGCTCCCACTTTCCCAAGGCTAGCAGAACCTGCGCCATCTGCTGCGGCCGCCACTAAAATATTATCTGACAATACCTGCCAGTGATGAGCATCCTGACATAACTGGTTGTTTTTTAAGTGACTTGTACCACATACAGACGCAGCCACAATCCGCCATTGAGCAATCTGTTTTGATATGTTCATAGATTTTTTTCCAACAGCTTGATGTTTACACAGCTAGCTGCAAGCTTTAATTAAACAGTCCCCCAACCAATGGGCGGTAGTGCCACCTGTTCGTCCATCTGCGAATGAGAAACAGCTGACATACTAGTTGACAACCAGACAAACATCTCAATAAAATTTAATCCTTTGAGTTTCAGGGGGGTACGCACAGCTATTTGATTTAAACGTGTCATGTTCGCATTTTCTACACCGACTGTAAAAAATGCTACGCGCTTACTTGCTTCATCTCCTTGTAGTCGCTGGGCTGCTTGTTCTACCACCTGCTCTAACTCGCCTTGCGGTTCTCCATCGGTAATCATGAATACCCAAGGACGATAGTAAGCAATGCCATTGGCACGATACTGAGATTTCCGCTCTTGAATTATGTCCAAAGCTTTATGAATTCCTGCACCCATCGTAGTCAAACCCTGTGCTGTCAAAATGGGCGGATTGAATTGATCGGCAGTCACAAAATCTTGTATGACATTGATATTACTATCAAAAGTGACGATCGCTATTTCCACCCGTCTTGCGGCTAAGGAATTTTTGACTAATTCATCCTTTAAGCTTAGTAAACCCTGATTTAAAGCCTCAATCGGATCTCCTTGCATCGAGCCAGATGTGTCTAGTAAAAGGACACAAGGACAACGTGGTTCTGGATTTTCGGCAAATTCTACTACTTCATCAAGTCTTAATGTATCAGGCATAACGTTTTGTGTTATGTTAAAGTTCAAAACCTTATTTCCCTTTTCTCAAAGTATAGAGTTTTAATCGACGAAGCGATTATAGATATAGTATCTAGTGGTAGATGCTCTAATCTTTATTAAACAAATTATCTTAACCAAGTTTTCTACATAATATTTAAGAAGAACTTGAGCATGGCTTAGTTTAGCAAAAAATAGTTTATCAAAACCCAGCATTACCTGCTGTAGTGGATCTACCAAAAATTTATACCCATTAAACTTAATGTACAATAAATACGTAAACTTTCCTCGATAAGTTTTTAAAGATTTTATGTAGGAGAATCGCTCCTTTATAGAAAACTTATTAACCATAATTAAGATTATTAGCTTTAAAAGTGTACTTATGTAGCTGTGCGAACTTTGAATCAAGTTTGTCTACGAAGTGAGTCGGTATAAATAAATGTAGTTATTAGGGTCTTCAACTAAGAGTTGTCGGTAGTTAATAAAACTAGAATTAACTGACATCTACTACTAGTCTAGCCATAATGAGTGTTTACCTTTATTCATCCTCACTGTACTTGAGACAACTGTTCAGCAGTAGGGAAACTCGAAGTCCCCATAGAGTGTGGATTAAGGCGGCAGGAAGAGAAGTTTTTCATGTATCTTTTGGTATACCCAGTTCATGATGGCTACTTGTTTTTTATTTGTCAGTAAAAGGTATAAAATATGCTAGTTAAATTTATATGTATTATAAATTTTGATATATAAGTACATATTTTAAAAGAAATAATTTGTACGTAGAGAAATATCACAACAAAGAAAATACTTTATAACTGATATTTTCAATCTACAAATATTTGATTGCTATTCCGCAAAAAACTTGAGAAATATGAATAATTCAGGTACATTCATCAAACTACGTCCTCTAAATTTGTTAAGACAATTATCCAATTGCTCTGACAGTACTTGTTTACAAGCATTGAGTAACTCAGTCTCTTGGTCAATTTACTTAGAACAGGGCAAAATAACCTATGCTACCCATTCAGTAGAACCCTTTGATCGATTAGAGCGTCATTTGCGTCGCCTTAGTTACCAAATTCCACTACTTACCAGCGAGGTTCGTGTTCAAGTACGTCTGATGTTTGAACCTGACTCACACAGTCAGTTAATTGAACATGATAGCAATTCTAGAAGCCACCCTCTTGAATATCAGGCTATATCCTGGCTTGTTAGTCAACAACATATACATTCTACACAAGCAGCAGTCCTGATTCAAGAATTGGTTAAAGAGGTAATTGAATCATTTTTGCTACTCAAAGAAGGTATCTATGAATTAACAGAACCACTTGATATAATACCAAAAACTTGCAGGCTAGATGTGGAACAAATTCTAGAATATTGCCAAGTAAGATTACAGAATTGGCAGACTTTGGTTCCCCAAATTTCTTCTCAATATCAACGTCCATATCTGTTGATTAACAGCAAATTTGACGAAAAAGATTTACCAAACCTCCAGCCAGATTTAACTAACTGGATGAAGGGTTTCAGCTTGTGTCATCTAGCTGCAATTTTGAATCAAGATGAAATCCAACTGGCTCGAAGTTTATACCCTTACATCCTTAAGGGTGCGATTATCTTGCATGAACCTGATCCACCTTATGATAAATTACCAAAGATATTTGAAGAGCGATCGCTACGACGGGCTACGCCTACGCTATTATCAAAATTGAGTCCAGAGTTAGTTGACACTAAAGAAAAACTAAGCACTATCGTCAACCCTTACCCAGATATTTTTGAAGGAAATATAGCTTCTGTTCAGCGATTACCACATATTTCTGCTCCTTCCAAAGAAAACTTTCAGGAACCAACAATATTAAATAACATAAATTCTGCTTCTCAAAGAGTAACGGCTGCTACTGTAACTACACAAAAAGTCCACAAAATCGTTTCTGTAGATGATAGCCCCACAATTCTAAAAGAAATTAGCTATTTTTTAGAAAATGAAAATTTTTCTGTAGTTACTATTAACGATCCAGTAAAAGCCGTTTTGTCAATTATCAGACACAAACCAGACTTAATTTTGCTAGATTTAAATATGCTAGGAATTGATGGTTATGAGTTGTGTCGAATTATCCGAAATAATTCAATATTTAAGAAGACTCCCATTATTTTTGTCACTGGGAGTAAAGGAATTGTAGACAAAGTAAAAGCGAAATTGGTAGGAGCATCTGGATATCTGACTAAACCATTTACTCGCACTGAATTATTGAAAATAGTCTTTATGCATTTGACTTAAGTTAACCACTCCAATGAGTCTTTTTTCTGTACATTACTTTGTGCGATAATCTCCAGATGACTACTAATCTAGAAATTGACGAAAACTTAATTAAGGAAGCTCTCGAACTTGGTGGTCATCCAACTAAGGATGCCGTTGTTGAAGAGGCATTACGAGAGTATGTGCAACGTCGAAAGCAACTGAAAATTTTGGAGCTATTTGGCACAATTGAACACGACGATGATTTGAGAGACTGTTCTGCCAGTCTAACGTAGTAGGATTGTTCAAGTAAAAGGGTACGCCTTGCGGGATGAGTAGCCATCGATCGCTAGTAAACACCCTAAAATTAGAGCAAAAGATAATTCCTAAAAAAAAGCACACTCCATGCGTATTTCTCTAAATTGGCTGCGCGAATTAGTAGAGATAAAACTTAGTCCAGAAGAATTAGCCGAAACCCTGACAATGGCGGGGTTTGAGGTTGAAGAGATTGAAGACCGCCGCACTTGGGCAAATGGCGTGGTTATCGGGAAAGTGCTTGAGCGTCAACCCCATCCCAACGCCGATAAATTGAGTGTTTGCCAAGTCGATATCGGTGCAGGTGAGATTTTAAATATTGTCTGTGGTGCTGCCAATGTGAAGGCAGATATCTATGTGCCGGTGGCAACTACGGGTACTTACTTACCCCAGATAGATTTAAAAATTAAACCTGCAAAACTGCGTGGTGTCTCATCCCAGGGGATGATTTGTTCTTTAAAGGAACTCGGTTTGCCCACAGATGTAGACGGAATTCATATTTTTACCCAAGAAAATTTACCATTGGGTAGTGATGTGCGTCCGTTGTTGGGTCTAGATGATGTAATTTTAGACCTCACTGCAACTGCTAATCGCGCTGATGCTCTGAGTATGGTAGGCGTAGCGCGGGAAGTAGCAGCTTTGACGGGTGGAAAGTTGAGCATTTTTCAACCGGGTGAAGTCTCTATTCCCAAAAATGCCGGAAATTTAGCTTTAAAAATTGCCGACACCCAAGCTTGTCCTGCATACATCGGTACGGTAATTGAACAGGTCAAAATTGCCCCGTCTCCCGAATGGTTGCAACAGCGTTTGCGGGCTGCTGGGGTACGTCCCATAAGTAATGTTGTGGACATTACTAACTACGTTTTGTTGGAATGGGGACAACCACTGCACGCCTTTGATGGCGATCGCCTACAATCTGTTACAAATGGCGAAAATTTAACCATCGGTGTCCGCTTCGCCACTGCTGGAGAATCCCTCAAAACCCTGGATGGACAAACTCGCACTATAGCATCCCAAAATTTGTTAATTACCGCTAACGACAAACCCGTTGCACTGGCGGGAGTCATGGGTGGACAAGAAACAGAAGTCCATGAAGGGACTCAAAGCCTAGTTTTAGAAGCAGCTTTATTTGATTCCGTGGCAATTCGCCGTTCTTCCCGGAGTGTTGGGTTAAGAAGTGAGGCTTCTGGCAGATATGAACGGGGAGTCAACCGGGCTGAGTTGGAAATAGCTAATCGCCGCGCTTTGTCCTTAATTAGCGAATTGGCTAGTGGAATTATTGTCCAGCAGGAAATTGCCGACACCCGCCCCGATCCGTCTACCTGGAGTCGTTCCATCGCACTGCGTTTAGACCGAGTTAATCAAATACTAGGGCCAATCGACTTGGAAGACGACATGGGAGAACTCCAAGGGGAAGATGTTGAGCGTGTCCTGACTGCATTGGGATGTCAATTGACTCCTTCAGGAGAAGATACCACCCATCAACGTACATGGTCAGTTTCCGTACCACCCTACCGTTACCGCGACTTAGAGCGAGAAATTGATTTAATTGAAGAAATTGCCCGTCTCTATGGCTACAACAAATTTTGCGATACCTTACCAGAAAAAGCGGAAGCTGGTTATTTGCCTTTAGATCAAGAACTGATTCGTAAGTTACGAGCTTTCCTCCGCGCTGAAGGGTTGACAGAATTAATCCATTATTCTTTAGTCAAACCAGGAGAAGACAGAAATATAGTCCTGTCAAACCCCTTATTTGCAGAATATTCAGCGCTGCGAACCGATTTGATATCTGGTTTAGTTGATGCCTTTCAATATAATTTAGAGCAGGGTAATGGTGCCCTCAATGGCTTTGAAATCGGACAAATTTTCTGGCAAGAAGAAGACGGTTTGGAAGAAACAGAAGCTCTTGCTGGGATTGTGGGAGGCGATCGCACCCTTGGGAAATGGTCAAAAAGTGGACGCGAAGAACCCATCACCTGGTTTGAAGCCAAAGGCATTTTAGAAAGTGTATTTCGGCAACTTAGCTTGGAAATCGAATTTCAACCCGATCGCCGCGACGATCGCTTACATCCAGGACGCACCGCTTCTTTGTGGATTCGGGGTAACAGACTGGGTATTTTTGGTCAACTCCATCCCCAACTGCGGCGAGAAAAAGGTTTACCAGATTCCGTTTATGTTTTCCAGTTGGATCTAAATGTGGTTTTAGATTCTCTAGAACAAGATGAAATTCTCACGCCGGCATTCCAGCCCTATTCTACCTATCCAGCTAGCGATCGCGACATCGCCTTTTTCGCACCGGTGAAAGTCTCTGTTGTCGAACTGGAAAAAACAATTACCCAAGCTGGTAAAGATTTGCTCGAATCAGTGGAATTATTTGATGAATATCGTGGTGAAAATGTCCCGGAAGGACAGCGGAGTTTGGCATTTCGCTTAATTTATCGGGCAAGCGATCGCACCCTCACCGAGGCAGAAATCGAACCAGTACACAATAAAGTCCGTGAAGCTTTGGTGGAAAAATTTGGAGTGAACCTGAGAAGTTAGCAGTACAGACGCGATTAATCGCGTCTGTTTTTTGGTCATACCCATTTGTTATTTCAGCGTACCCATTTGTTATTTCGGCATACCCATTGACCTCTCTCCTAAAAGGAGAGAGGCTTTGCTTTAAATCTTACTCCCCTTCCCTTGCAGGGAAGGGGCTGGGGGTTAGGTCTGTATTCGACTCAAGCGAGAAGCGCTATATTCGCAGTAGATTGATTGGGGCGATTAGAGTTATTTGAAACCCTATATTTAACCATTGGACTACATCTATAATATTACTCAACAGTATTTACTATATTATTTGGTATAATCGAACTCATAAGTAAATAGTAAATTTTCAGTAATCAACGATGATAGAATTTGCCGCCATTACTTCATTGATTAGTAAATATGCTCCTCAAACTAGTCAACTAATCATTAAACAAGCTCAAAAAACGAAGCTGTTATCAAAGTTTTACAGGAATTAAAACTTAATCCTACCCAAATTCCTGATAATGTTGATGGGGTTTATGCTTACACTCTGGTAAAATATTGTGTATTTAAGCCTGAAGCAATTTTAAAGCTGTTTAGAGAGAAAGTAATTAAAGATTATTTTGGGGATGCTTACAGTTCTAATGCTCCCTTTAAATTCGTAGAGGATACAAAAAAATTTATAACTCAAAATAGTGAACTAAAAACACAGATAATTAATGCTAAAATTAATTTTTCGGCGGAATTAGAAGAATTTGGCGAAGCTTTTATTGCAGTTGCTAAACAAACGAAAGCCTCAAGATTTCAGCCTTATCCAGATTGGAACTTAGATGTTTATCCCAAAGAGTTTAAAGCCTTAATATTTGAAAAAACTCGCTTATTTTGCGGTCGTGATTTTGTTTTTCAGGCTATTCAAGAGTTCTTCATAAGCAAACCCAAGGGTTATTTTACTGTGATTGGGGATGCAGGGATGGGTAAAAGTGCTATTCTTGCCCATTATGTCAGCCAAAATCCCGGAGTTGCCTATTACAATGTCGAAATTGCGGGGAAAAATCGCGCTGAGGAATTTCTGACGACGATTTGCACTCAATTAATAGAAATTGCTCAACATCAAGGTAGTAAAACTTGTGTTGAGCCGAGTCGAAACAATATTACATCTAACTTTTCTGATTCTACCACAGAAAATAGTGGTTTTTCATCGTTATTACTGCAACAAATCAGCGATAGATTGCAACCAAAACAACGGTTAATTATTATAATTTATGGCTGCGATCGCATTGATCTCAACAATCAACCACGCGGCTCAAATATTTTCTATTTACCCCGTTATCTACCCGAAAAAGTTTATTTTATCCTTAGCCGTCGTCCTTTTTTGACAGATAAATCAGGTTTATTAATTGAAACTCCAGCCCAATCTTTAGATTTATCAAATTACCCTGAACAAAATCGCGCTGATATCCAGGAATATATTAAAAGTTATTTAAATTCTCCCAATATTAATCATCAATTATTAACGCAGATTAGCCAAGATGAAACTAACTTTATGTATGTTAGGGAAATCTTAGCAGCTATTAATGAGGATATTTACCCCCAAAATTTACAACTCTATTACCAAAATCACTTAGAAAAAATGAATTTAGCAACCAGTAAACAGCAACCAATGGCTTTACAGGTGTTAAATATCTTAGTTGAAGAGCAAGCAATATCAATAGAAGCGATCGCAGAAAGATTAGATGCAGATGAATATGAAATCAAGGTAATTTTAGACAAGTGGCGAGAGTTTTTAAATTTAGAATCAATAGCAGCAGAAATACATTATAGTTTTTATCATGCTAGTTTTCGTGATTGGTTGAGGCAACAAAGTGAGTCTAAATTTTGAGCTTGGCATGATACTAACCTTTTTTTATAGATTAATCAGTAGGAGTAACAAGCAGTTATGCCTAAATATGTAGTCTGGGGAACTTATTGCGAAGACGTTCTCGAAAAACGTACCCCCCACCGTCAAGCTCATTTAGACGGATTAGCAAAACAAAAGGAATCCGGTGTGCTGATTACTATTGGCCCCACCAAGGATGTCACAAAAGTTTTTGGGATTTACGAAGCCGAAGACGAAGCCACCGTGCGCCAGTTGATTGAAAATGACCCCTACTGGAAAAATGGCATCTGGACTGAATATTCTGTCAAAGAATGGATTCAGGCTTTTTAAATTAGGTATGGGGCATGGGGCATTGGGCATGGGAAGATCAGCATGGACGTTGAACCTCTGATACCATTTCACGAAAACCTTGATACACATAGATTTCTCGTAGGGGCATGGCATTGCCATGCCCCTACCAACGTATTTGTATCATTATTAAAGTGAAATGGTATGAGCATGGATGTTGAACCTCTGAGAAAATTTGTAGGTTGGTCTGAAGGTCGTAAAACCCAACCTATAGCTACACCTAAAATAATAAGTCCTTGGTAGAGACGGCGATTTATCGCGTCTCTTCCTTTAACCCAACCGTATTGACTCGCCACCTATGAAAATTTGGCAGATTGATTTTTATCGTCGTCCGTTGGCAGATGCATCTGGACAAATTTTATGGGAGTTGTTGATTTGTGACGCAACTCGCAGTTTTGAGTATGAAGCCACCTGTCTCCAGTCAGCAGCAAATTCAAATTGGGTTGCTGCTCAACTTGAGCTAGCCTCTGGGGAAAAGTTGCCGGATGTGATTCAGGTATTTCGTCCTCAGTCACTAAGTTTAATTGAGGCGGCTGGACGCAATTTAGGTATTAATGTCGAACCTACCCGCCACACTTTGGCATTGAAGCAGTGGTTACAAGAAAAGCAATATCCTTCAGCGCTGGATAAACCACCCCCAGCACCATTATCAGAAAACCTTTGGGGAGAACAATGGCGTTTTGCAACTCTAACTGCTAATGATGTAGAAACGAGATTTAGCGATCGCCCCATTCCCATTCTGCACATCCCAGAACGTCTCAAACCCATCAATTTAGGTTTAGCGTCAACAGTCCCCGTCCCTGGTGTGATAATTTATGGTGGAAGGCGATCGATGCCCCTAGCACGGTGGTTGCAGCAAGCCCGTCCTGTGGCTTTAAACTATATTTCTGGCGCACCGAATGGCTTGATATTAGAAGCTGGCTTGGTAGATAGATGGATTGTTGCCACTTTTGAAGATCCAGAAGTTACAACAGCAGCCCAAACATTTGAACAGCGAAAAAAGCATTGCCGAGGATTGCATTTTTTGTTAGTGCAACCCGATGATTCTGGGATGACTTACAGCGGCTTTTGGTTATTGCAGACAGAGGATTGATATTAAGACTTGGCAAATTATATGATGATAAAATCATCCTAAATAGTAATCCTAAAAATTCATCCAGATGCTTAAAGTCACAATTAGCTTAGAAGAAGACATTTTACAATTTGTGGATCAGTATGTACAAGGAAATCGTAGTGCATACATCAATAAGCTGCTGGCAGAACACCGCCGCCGAATTTTAGCAGCAGAAATGATTATAGCGCTCAAGCAGGATTCTAAAGATCCAGCATATCAAGCTGAAATTGCTGCTTGGGATAGGGTTGCTGGAGATGGCATAAATGCTAGAGAGTAAAAGGCGATCGCTTCCTGAGCTACAGCTTTTACTACATTAATACTCACAGAATTTCCCAGTTGATAATAAGCCTTATCATCATTGGGATGAAGTATAAAGCTATCAGGAAAACCTTGCAGCCTTGCAGCTTCTCGCGGAGTTAATCGCCGCACTCTCTGATTGTGATAAACTCCTAATCTATTGGCATCACTAGCAACCAACGTTACCGAAATTTTATTTGGATCTACAAATTTATAAACTTCAAATGAAAAATTACCCGATAGAGGTTTGTATTTATCATTAATAAGCTTTAGATATTTTTTTGTAACCAGGGAATTCAAAATTTCCCCTAAATTGGGATGTTCACAAAAACTAGCTATTTGCTCCTGAGTTAAGAGTTTACCATCTTGTTCCTGTCCAAATTCTTTATTCCGTCTCTTTAAGATGAAACGGTTCATCAGTTCAATTTCCTCGGCACTACACTCGCCACGCAATCCTAAATCCCAGGAATGAATAGAGTTTCCACCCCGATAATCAATCAGCCTGATCCCATGTAAGCGATTTAAATCATTATTAAATATTCGTTTCAATGCATTGACAAACTTTGGTGAGCAATCATACTTTTCATCTGGATTACTTTCCAAAATGTCAGCAACAGTCACAGATTTTTCTGAAGGGTAAAACAAAGATAACTGCTGAGGATTATATGAATGGGAATCTTTAAACCCCACATCAGAAATTAATTCAAAAGTTGGAGAAGCATCTAAAATTCCTACCAGATAAATGCGGACACGATTTTGCGGTAAGCCAAAGTTTGCACTATTAAGTAAAAAAGCATGAAAACTATAACCTCTTTTTTGAATTTCATGCTTAATCGTTGCTAAGGTTTGCCCTTGATCATGACTATAAAGACCTCGGACATTCTCAAAAATAAAAGCTTGTGGTTTATAAGTATCAAGTAATCTTGTTATTTCAAAAAATAGTGTACCTCGCGTATCCCCAAACCCTTCTTTTTTGCCAGCGTGAGAAAAAGATTGACAAGGAAATCCAGCTAATAAAAATTCATGTTCTGGTAGTTTCTCAATTAATCGAATGTCACCTAAAGCTGCTTGACCAAAGTTTTTTTCATAAACTAATTGAGCATTTGTATTGATTTCGCTGCTTAAAACGCATTCAGTTTCTATATCTAAAGAATGAGCCGCCTGTTCAAAAGCTAATCTAATTCCCCCTATTCCTGAAAATAAATCCACAAACCGAATCTTCTGCATAGATATTAAACATCAAATAAAATTCTAGTTTGTTTTGAGCGATTCATCGCTCAAAACAAGGACTAAAGTCCTTACTACAAACTTTAATTTATTTACGCCTCGCTATTTACAAATTAATGTAGGGACACAATATATTGTGCCCCTACGCGTGTCGTCTATTCAATTGAAAACCAGTGTAAATTACTTTGTGATTTTCTACTTAGCCTTGACTCGCGCTTGCTTCACCATTGCAATCAGAGTTTGATGAGCATCTTCCGCATCTGCTAAAACATGATCAAACTGAATGCGAACTGGCACAGCTTCCCCATTGACTTGTGCTGTTAAATCCATACCCTGTGCATCAATTGACACCATTTGGGCTGCGAACGCATCTGTTATACCGCCAAAAGCCTTAGCATAAAGAATTACGGCATCAGCATGATCATCATTCATGTGGTTGCAGATGCGCGAACTAATATCAGTAGAGAAATCTTTAGACATTGTAAAATTGAAAGTAAGCAATACAGCAACAGCTTAAATTCTAAGCTAACAACGTGGATGAAATTTGCTGATTCTTAAATTGTCGTAAAAGGTCTTTACTATACCCGATACCTATCATAAGTCAACTTTATTCACTGGGCGAATAATTAAATTAAAATAAAACTTATCCAGTGTTTTTACCTTTCACTACGGAAACCAGACAGCTTAAACTGTAGCAAAAGTATTAGCCAAAATTATTAAAGCTAAGAACAATGAGCGAAAATAGCCCCAGACGAATTGTAATTGGGGATGTACATGGACACTATGAAGGTTTGATGACATTGTTGGAGGCGATCGCCCCCACCTCAGATGATAAAATCTATTTTCTGGGAGACTTAATTGATCGTGGACCCAACAGCGCACAAGTAGTTAATTTTGTCAAGCAAAATAACTATGCGTGTTTGCTAGGAAATCATGAGCAAATGTTATTAAACATTCTCACCAACGAAAGGACTTCCTCCTCGACGATGCAAGCATGGTTGTATGGTGGAGGGCAAGCTACCGTAGCCAGTTATCACGAGGCTACAATCCCCGACGACCATCTAGATTGGTTAAAAACTTTGCCTACATATCTTGACTTGGGGGATATTTGGTTAGCTCATGCTGGTGTTGACCCTTCCAAGTCTGTGAAAGAACAAACTGCCGATCAACTGTGCTGGATACGAGAGGAATTTCACAGTATCAAAAAACCCTACTTCCCAGATAAGCAAATTATCATCGGTCATACTATTACCTTTACTCTGCCGGGTGTTTCTCCTGGTAAACTGGCACAAGGGCAGGGATGGCTAGATATAGATACTGGTGCTTATCATCCCCGAAGTGGCTGGTTGACTGGACTGGATGTGACAAATAACTTGGTTTATCAAGTTAATATTTTTAGAAGCCATCTCCGTGTCTTGCCTTTAGAAGAGGTAGTAATTAACGTTGATCCAGCCAAAGTCAGAGTTGATCGCCGTAATCAGAATTGAGCAACATTCGAGATGGGGAAATGAGGGGAATAACCAATGGTCAATACCCTTAAGGCCTCGCTAATGGTCGAATATTCGCTTTATAACTAGCATTATCCAGCCCATAATTTGCATTACTAGGTTGGGACTTAATTGCACTTTTGAGGCCATTAATGCGATCGCTGGTTCCGGGGTGTGTACTCAAGAATGTCGGCACAGAACCACCCTTTTTCAGCAGCTTTTGCATAAAAGAAACCATTGCAGACTGGGCATAACCAGCGCGTGTCAAAGTTCTTAAGCCTCTTTTATCGGCATCAAATTCATCTTGACGACTACGGGGACGATTCAAGGCAAGTTCTACACCAATATTCACGGCTGTATTGCGATCTAAACCAGTTGCGCTTGCTAAACCACTAGCGATCGCTCTTTGCCGCATCTGTTTAACCAGGTGTTTCCCGCCAATGTGACCAATTTCATGGGCGATGACACTTGCGAGTTCCGCTTCATTATCGGCGGCTTTCAGCAAACCCGTGTGGACATATACATAACCTCCTAACGTGGCAAAGGCATTAATAGCATTATCGTCAACTACTTGGAAAGTAAAGGGAAGATTGGGGCGATCGCTATTAGCTGCTAAACGCCGGCCAATTTGTTCTACATAGCTATTAACTTCAGAATTTCGGTAAAGTTTGACTTTACTCCCCAGTATTTCTTGATTAATCTGCTTACCAATATCAGTTTCCTGGCGATCGGATATATTAGAAAGCTGAAGTACCTGGACTCCCTGCAATATAAGAGGCAAGAAGTCTAAAGTTCTTCCAGGCAAGGGTGTACTTAGGCACAGACTCAGGGCGACTACCACCGAAATTAGCGGATAAAACCAGCAACGCCGCCACCGAGAGTAATTTGCAACAAAACTTTTCCAGTTGAACATAATACGCTTTGAAGATTATTTCGGGAGTACATAAAATGATCGGACAAATTGTGAGACGGATTTAGAGTATTCTAAGTTGCATTCTTAACTCAATACCAAAGAGTTGTTACACAGATAATCCTTACGCAAATCTACCGAACTAGGTGGGACTAGGGATTCCCTCTAGAGATAGGCTTAAACACTAGATTTTACTTTCTAGGTGCATCAGTCTTAACAAGTAAAAGTTTGAGGGTTAGCGATCGCTCCTCGGAACTTACGAACTCGTGATAAACTGTCGCATAACCGCACCCCCCGGATGCTTTGAGTTATTACCAAATAGGGAAAATTGCCGTTTCTATCGAAAACCTTCTTGCTACAATCAATTACTTCGCTATTATCTTGGAAAACTTTTTATGGCTATTTTAGATTCAAAAGGTCGTTTGTTCGGCAAAATCAACCTCTTAGATTTAGGTGCTGCGCTGGTAACTCTGCTAGTTATATTTGTTATCTTGTCTACCATCTTATCTAGCTTGGGTCTTGCCCAAGTCGGTGAGAAAATAGTACCCATAGAAGTAGACTTAGTAGTTCGTGGTTTGAATGTACGTGATCCTGAGCAATTATTTAACAATGGCTTAAAAAAAGGCGGGAAAACTGATGTAATTATCCGCAATCAACCCTATGGACAGATTCAGATTAAATCCGTTCAACAGCTACCTAGAACAGTCAATGTTTTCCAACCTGATGGCACTGTTAAAGAATTGCCAGATCCAAAGACCAACAATTTTAGTACAGATATGCTTTTGACCTTAGAAGGTAAAGCCAAAAGCACTGAAAGCGGACTAGTTCTAGGTAGCAGTAAAGTAAAAATTGGTATGCCATTTGAGTTAGAAGGTTTTAACTACAACTTCAATGCAACTGTTATTGATATCAGATTTGACAAATAGCATTCACATTTTCTTTGATATATTTTCCCCATTGCCTTCCGCTCTGGGAGTCACAGTTTCCTACAAAATAAGGGAGAGATAAACTTTCTCCCCCTGACAATTCTTATTATTCCTATTTGCCGGAAATTTCCTTTTTTGGATATCTCATACCAATTCACGAAAATCTCGATACATATAGATTTTTCGTAGGGGTTTAGCAGTGCTAAACCCTTACCCACGCATTTGTAACTCAAAAATCAAGTTACACAATTATGGTTGAAATTAGATGAGTGAAGAAGACAGCTATAGCGGTTCCCATTCAGATGCGGTACAACGTTATATCCCAAGGTGTAGGGGCACGGCACGCCGTGCCCCTACGGGTGTACCTCACGTAAACGAGAACTGCTATATGCAGAAGGCAGGAAATTAGATGAGCTTTGACTATTGAACAAAATACTAATTCAGTAAAGGCAAAAATTGGCGAATTAACCCAATTGTTACTGCTGGCAATTCCAACTGCGGTGTTAATCCCACATTTTCCAACTGTTGAAAAAATCGGATCGCTTGAGGATTCATTTCGGCGAGGCGGCGACCAATTGAGGGGCCTGTAAATTCTGACTTTTTTCCCCAAATAATAGCGGTGGGAGTTGTTAGTTGTTGAATGTAAAGGGATAAATCGAAGCACAAATCACCACGGACAAAAGACAGTGCTGCATACTCAGCATTAGGCTGTTGGGCAGATTGTAAATAAGCATCTACAATTTCTTGGTAGACTCGATTAGACTGGGCAAATTGCCGTTGCTCTAAGAAGCTGCGAATACCGCCACTGGTGGCTATTCCAGTGCTGTATAGTAAACGATCAACAATGGGAACGCTGACTAACTGGGCAAAAAAGCTGCGGGAGTAGTCTTCGCCAAAGTCGGAAAGTCCGGCGGGAGTAGTGAGAATTAAAGACTTGAATAAATTAGGATGAGCGATCGCTACTCGAATTATAAATGCTGCGGTGAGAGAAGAAGCGATCGCTGTTACTGGCCCGGTACAAGTCTGCTCAAAAAATTCCCGAATCGTTGTCAAATAATCCTCAATCGTATAACTCCGCGCCGGATGCTCAGACCTACCCCAACCGATCAAATCCGGCGCAATAACCCTATATTCAGAGGCAAAGGCCGGATAAACTTTCGACCACTCATAAGCAGAAGATCCACCACCAAAGCCATGCAGGAACACCAAAGTTTCCCGATCATCTTTGGCATTCACATCATCCTGCCAAAGTGATCCAGTGGCAGTATAGTACACCATTTTACCTAGTGAGGTCATTACGGAGCGTTGCTCAAATCCCAGTGGCTGAAACATAAGTATTTTTTGTTCTCTGTAGTGATTAATTGGCACGGGTGACACTCGCATCACGTTAGAATGGTTACTTGTTTAGTTCAAACTTCCCACTCGTTATTATTATCGGCGAACTAATCACTCTAAGACTCTTCCTATCGTTATATTAAGTAGATATAAAATTATCGGATTGCTTGTAAAGATTTGGTGATTTTTTTTCACAATAAACAGTAACTTAACGTTGTAATTACTGTTTTATGAGGGTTTAGCGTGGTAACGAGTATCACTGAATGGTGAATCCAGGATGAGTTTTTATGATAATCTATTAACAAACTAATGAATATTTTTGAGCGTCAGGAATAATCAAAAGGCTCATTTTAATAAGCTATTAATTGTAGTTCTACATATATAAACAATAGTTGTTAATGTCTTACTAATCTGATTCTTTTCTAATTAATAATAAGGCGGGATGTCATGGTAAATCAGGCTACTCTTCAATCAAATAAACTATCAACGATTGGAGACGCTAAATTTGCGCTTGACAACTTTATCCAAAATGAAATTACAGTTTCAGCTTGGCATGGTCAGGTCGAGCCAGTTATTGATGCTGCCGGGGTTACTGTACCTAATTGTATTTGTTTAGACTTAGAAAACTTAAAGTGTTTTGAGGCAGTAGAGCGTCAGTATGAGCGATGGGGAGTCATTTTTCATAATTCTCTAGCAATACAGCCATCAAATCCAGTATTTCCAACTCATTCAGGGCTAACAGTTTTAATAGGAGCGCCCAAAAGCGGATTTTTAGTGTCTTTGTCACAAGTTCGCAACGGCTAGTACTTTCCGCCTACGATCGCGATCGCCAACTGCTCGGACAAACTGTACTCCCAGGCGCTAATCTTGCCAATTGTGACTCGGCAATTTCCCCCAATACCTTATTATCTATAACTGTGAATAACATCCACAGCGTTACCTTCTGTGCTTTTGATGGTCAATTCACCCTTAACGACTTTCGTTTTTGTCTTTAACTTAAAACCTTAAAAACTCAGTAATAAAATTGAGCGGACTCGCCCCAGTGCAGGTATTCTTTTAGATTGGACTTATTTGGAGCTTCCGAGTCTCCGGCTTTGCTCAAAAAGCCTTTATTCCCTTGCTCTGAGCAATTTAAAATGGTATCTTGGTTTCCGTTATCATCTACTAGCCTCATCTACTGTCCGTCCGTGAAAACCGAGCATCTCATGGCTTCAGCCTTCATATTTTCATGATCTCTGGTAAAACTTATACATTAGGTAGTTTCGTCATCAAGAAGATAAGCACTGTGGCACAGGCTTGGTCTTCTTGGCAGCAATTGATCAACCAGAACCCCAACTGGTCGCTTCCAAAGTTCAATACAAAAGGAGCTACAAAGCAGCAAACTTTTAAACGCTTCTCTGGGCCTGGGGGCTTTTTTGGGTTTCTGACAATTGTCGTGGCTATGCTGTTATGGAACTGGAAACTGCTATTGGCTCTATTAATCGGCGTTGGGGTGATGGTATTAGTTTACTCAATGCAGGAGTGGGACTGGCAATTGCCCTGGTCTAATATGCGTAAGTTTTTAAACAGTTCAAACCGTCGGTTAGCTTTAGCAGTTATCAGTGGTGGTCTTGGTACTGTCAGCACTTACATGGCAGCTGCAATTTGGGTTGACTCTCACAGTCCTTGGATTGCCTCTGGTGCTATTCTGCAAGGTGTAGGAACTCTGTTAACTTTAATTTTATTGGTATGGCAAATTGTCAACTTCTATGGAAATCGAGAAGAAGACCACCTCGATCAGTTGTTGGTCAATTTAACAGAAAAAGATCCATTGAAGCGGTTGATTGCCCTACGTCAACTAACTAAATTCATCACCCATAAGCGAGTTGATTCTTCAGTGCAGCAAGATGTAGTCGAATGCTTGCAACTCCTAGTCAGTCGAGAAGAAGAAGTTGTGATTCGAGAGGCAGCTTTTAAGAGTTTGCAAGCTTGCGATCGCCTACAAATGCTACCACCCAAAACAGTAGCAACTTTCGTACCCGTATCTGCAAAAGTCAAGCACCACATTTATTAGTTATTTGTCATTTGCAAATGACCAATGACTAATGACAAATGACAAATAACTATTTTCGAGACAGCTGTCCATTACGAACTTGCACTACTGGATGATTGCACCGCCGCACTAGTTGTTCATCGTGGGTGGTAACAATTACCGTAGCCCCAAAGGAGTTTAACTTCTGGAGAATCTGGATTACTTGCCAAGAATTATCTGGATCGAGATTTCCAGTAGGCTCATCCGCCAAAAGCAGGGGTGGTGTGCCAACGATCGCACGGGCAATACTCACGCGCTGTTGCTCTCCTCCAGACAGCTGATCTGGAAAGCAGTTAGCTTTATTCAGTAAACCTACCAACTTCAACGTTGGTTCTAAACGCCGTTGAATTTCTTTACGGGTATACCCTTGAGCTTGCAGTACAAAAGTTACATTTTCTGCTACCGTCCGTTGAGTAATCAGTTTGTAATCTTGAAATACGATACCAATCCGTCGCCGCAATAATGACAAGCGATCGCCCCGTAGAGTTGCTACATTACACTGATCAACAATTACTTCTCCCTGTGTGGGTAACTCCTGTCCATACAGCAGTTTCAAGAGCGTTGATTTACCAGAACCGCTTGACCCTGTAATAAAGAGAAATTCTCCCTTTTTTACCTCAAGGTTTGCATTTAACAAGGCATGACAGCCATTAGTATAGGTCTTGGTTACAGATTGCAATTGTACCTTTACAGCAGTATTGCTAGTGTGCTGTTGAGTTTCACTATCCTTTCTATGAACGGATTTGTCTGTCTTAACTTGATTTGTTAATACTGGCATTGTTAAATTTTCCTCATACCCACAACCAAACAGTTTTTCGGTTTAGATGTGACACTCCTCTCAAAAATAAGGATTCCCAGGTTTCGCCTAGTAATTTCAAATCCCACAAAGAAAATTTAAAGTTTTTTGAAGACCTTAGTACTAACTAAGTAATAACACCCAGCACTTTTAACTAATTGCACCCCTTGCAGTCAACCGATAAACAAAAGCTTTCACAGCAAAAGCTGGTAAAGCCAACATCCGCCGCCAACGCCAAGGTTCTTGATACAATCGATACAGCCATTCCAAATTATTATTTCCCAACCAAGCAGGAGCGCGAGTTTTACCTCCCGACCAAATATCAAAACTGCCACCGACGCCAATCCAAATTGCTTGGGGACACAAATGGCGGTTTTCCGCAATCCATAACTCTTGACGTGGCACTCCCAAACCGACAAAAATCACTTGTGGCTGCAATTGAGCGAGAGTATCTCGCAATTGTGCTTCTTCTTCTAGGGAATGATAGCCTGAGTAAGTGCCTACTATATTCAAATCTGGAATTTGCTGCTGCCAAAAATCTGCCACTTTTAAAGCCACTCCAGGCGCTGCTCCATAGAAAAATACCTTTGCCCCTGTCTTCTTTTGCCCAAGTTCTTGCAAAAGTTTTTCTGCTAATTCAATCCCCGGAAAACGCTGCACTTCTTGCCAGAACAGCCATCGCAAATACAGAACAACCCCGGCTCCATCTGGAATCACCAATTCAGCATTTTTAATGACCTGAGCTAGAAGTTTATTTTGCTCTGCCTGCATAGTCATTTCTGCATTGAGCGTTACCACATGAGTTCCTTTGCCTTGTTGGAGGCATTCTATCAACCAGCCTGGATAATTAGTCATCACATGAACTGGTATTCCCAACACTGAAAATGCTTGATTGCGCTCAGACATAGCCTATTCTTGATCAACCTCATACCAGATTTCCTTAATCACTAAGTTTATCAAATTTTTTATATTAGGACTTACGCAGAAGAGATTCCCTGACCTTCTATTCAAGGCAGAGCGTCCATATGTTAGCTTTACTTAAACTGCACATCCATAATTATTTGTATAAATGTCTTTAATCTGCGCCTCTTAAGACTTTTTAGAAGACTCGACTTTACAGTTAAGGTAGTGTAACGGGCTGAAGTTGGCTATGAGTAAAATTCGGATTGCGCTAATTGAAGATCATGACCTAACTCGTGTAGGTATTCGCACAGCACTACTGCAAAAGGATGAAATTGAAGTTGTAGGAGAAGCTAGTAATGCCACTGAGGGATTAAAAATGTTAAAAATGGTACAACCAGATATTGCCATCGTAGATATTGGTTTACCAGATAAGGATGGCATTGAGTTGACACGGGAGGTGAAATCTATCAATAAGGGAGGCCGGGAACTAGCCACAAAGGTATTAATTTTGACGCTGCGGGATAATAAAGAAGCCGTGTTAGCAGCTTTTGCTGCTGGTGCAGACTCCTACTGTATGAAAGATATCAAATTCGATAATTTGCTGGAAGCAGTACGAGTAACCTACAATGGCAACGCCTGGATCGATCCAGCGATCGCTAGAATTGTATTACAACAAGCACAACAATATCCCCCAAAGTCGGAATCGGCTTTTGTCAATACCAAGACTGTTGCTCTTAACCCTGATTCTCTGGATAATTGGTCAGGAATTCAACCTTACACCCTGACAGAAAGGGAATTGGAAGTGTTACAGTTGATTGTCGAAGGTTGTAGCAATGCAATAATTGCGGAAAGGCTTTACATCACTATTGGGACTGTTAAAACTCACGTTCGTAATATCTTGAATAAGCTATGTGCTGACGACCGTACCCAAGCAGCAGTTCGCGCCTTGCGTTCCGGATTAGTAGGATAAAGTTAAATTTAGTGAACAGTGAAAAGTTATTAAGGTTTAAAACACTAATAACTAATAATTGTTGCGAATAATTACTTCCTAATTTTTTTGATTCTCAGGTTGGATAAATATCACATTATCTCGCAATTCAAGTAGCTGAAAAGTAAGTCAAATATGGCTGAGACAGGAGTGGACAAACTTAAGCTCATGGTGGTAGATGATGAGCCGGATAACCTAGATCTACTCTACCGCACTTTTAGGCGAGATTTTCAAGTATATAAAGCCAATGATGCCTTTGGCGCTCTGGAAATCTTGGATCAATTTGGTGAAATGGCGGTGATTATTTCTGACCAAAGAATGCCAGAAATGAACGGCACCGAATTTTTTAGTCGCACGGTGGAGCACTTTCCAGACACGATTCGGATTCTATTAACTGGTTTTACTGATGTCGAAGATTTGGTAGATGCGATTAATTCCGGTCAGGTATTTAAGTACATTACCAAACCCTGGAATCCTGAACGGCTCAGGGCGGTAGTTGAGCAAGCTACTGATACATATCGCATAGTTAAGAAGCGCACGCAAGAGTTGAGTCGGGCTTTACGGCGAGAATCTTTGTTTAATGCGGTAACGACGGCAATTCGGGAGTCACTAGACTACGATAGTATGCTGCAAAAGATTGTCGCAACTATTGGACAAACATTTGAAGCTACTAGTTGTTTGCTTACACCAGTAGAGGGCGATCGCCTCACACAAGACCAGTTCTTCTATCACGATCCTCAATCCAGTATATCAGATAGCTTTTTCGACCCCAGCCTTTTAATCGAAAAAGTGCTAGAAACCCGTCATCATCAACTTACTAAAGAAATATACGACGGCAAACCTTCTCACCACCTAGTTGTACCACTTAGTTACCAGCAGCACCTGCTCGCTGTGCTAGCCCTCCATCAATGGGGATGCGATCGCCCCTGGGAAGACGAAGACATCCAACTGATTGCAGTTGTTGCTGAACAAGCAGCCTTAGCTCTTTCTCAAGCAAAACTCTACCAGCGTCTCCAAGAAAAGCAACAGCAGATTCATAATGAGTTGGAAGTGGCTCGCCAAATTCAATACAATCTGCTACGCCAAACTTTACCTGAGATCAAAGGTGTGAAGGTGCAAGCTTGCTGCTATCCAGCGCGGGAAGTAGGAGGCGATTTTTTTGAAGTCTTTGTCCATCCCAAAGGCGATTTGTGGGTAGCAGTAGGTGACGTTTCTGGCAAGGGTGTCCCAGCTGCTTTATTTATGGCTAGTATTATTTCAGTTTTGCGCCGGGAATTATCTCAAGAAGTACCAGCCGAGCCAAATGTGGTGATGCAGAACCTCAACCACGCTCTCAGTGAAGATTTGATTAGCAACAATTATTTCGTCACTCTTGTGTTAGTGTGTTATACCCCGACAACTAAGGAACTCGTCTACGCTAATGCAGGTCATATATATCCACTGCTATGGTCACGTCAAGGCGTTTTAATCGACAATCCCAATTACCTCAAAGTCCGCAGCGTTCCTTTGGGGATCTTGCCTAAGTGGGAGGCACAGTCTGGTCGTTTGGTTCTCGCGGCTGGAGACACATTGTTACTGGCCAGCGATGGCATTACAGAAGCAATGATATCAAATAATTGCGATTTATCAGTAAAACCCGTGTCTGGCAGCGAGCCAGTTAACCGTTCTATGCTGAATCAGGACGGTCTTTGGCAACTGTTACAAGCAGAGGAACAACCGCTTTCTCTTACCCATTTACTCGCTCGTATCCAGGCAGATAACCACGTTCAAGAAGATGATCAAACTATACTCTCGCTGGAGATTTTGTAAGTAATGAAAAGTGAGCTTCATGTACCAAGTGATTTGGATTATCTTAATATTGTCGAAAACTGGTTGCTAGGATGTTTGAAAATCCAGCTAGGAGAATCTGTAGATTGGTCACGGCAATCAAGTCGTTTGAGACTGGCTTTGGTAGAAGCCTACTCAAATGCAGTCCGTCATGCCCACAAGGACAAACCAAATTTACCGATTTTACTGCGTTTAGAATTGAAAGACCGCGATCTTGCTATAGAAGTTTGGGACTACGGCGAAGGTTTTGATATCTCTAACTATTACGCTCCAAACCCTATGGAAAAACAAGAAGGTGGTTATGGTTGGCTAATTATGAATCGTCTCATGGATAAAGTAGATTACCAGTTGCAGATTAATGGTGCTAACTGTCTGAAGTTAGAAGCTACTTTACCTGAGTTAATCAAATAAATAAAAATTACTATTTTTCAAGTAATATTATTTATCCGAATTTTAGATGAGTAGATTTCCTTTTGGGTATTATTCAGATATTGCCTAAGCCATTGTACTTATTACTACTTTTCCTGACGTAAAGAAAGTAACTCTTGGGGGGAAGCTAAAAGTTTGATTCTAGTATATAAAATTTGCTGCTGTTGGTTAAGGATAAATAGCCACAAGACATTTACACCACACCACGAAGTTTGGGCTTTGCCTGTTACCTGGACTTGGATCGTAGCATTTTCCAAAGTTTCAGTTAGTCCAGCGTTGGGATAAGCTTTAATGTTTTGGGCTTCTTGTTTTAAGTAAGCTGCGATCGCATCTGTCCCCACAATATCAGATTCAAATGGTGGATGCATCACACCATCCGGGGCAAATAAGGCAGCAGTTACCTCAAATTCTCCGGTATTTAACGTTTCAAAATAGCGCCGTACAGTTGTTTCTGTAATTCCCTCAATTTGAAATTCTTCTTTCGGCTGTGCTGGAGATAGAAATTCAGTAGAAGTCATATAATTACTTGTATTATGCGTCTGAATATTAATTTGAATGCAAAAATAGGTCAAAAGAAAGCCGCTGTTGATATAGATTACTACAGATTTACAAATCTTCCTGACGATGGAAGTTTTAATTAGAAAAATCTCAATTGGCATCTTTTAAAAGATTTATATATGAAGTGAGTAACAAATCTTAATAAAAGGTGTAGATTGCGTAATGTAAGATTAGAGCGCCTTTAGTTAGGCAAAATCTAGATAAAAAAATGAATCAGTATTCCGTAACAAGCAGCAGTGTAGTGAAAGAAAAAGCCAGCGAGTTGGGCTTTGACAAAGTTGGAATCGCTGCTGTAAATAGTGTAGATGCCACAGAAGCGCAAAGGCTGCAAGCATGGATTGAACTGGGTTATCACGCCGATATGGAATGGATGGCTAACCCGAAGCGTCAGGATATCCGCTTAGTAATGCCAGAAGCGCGATCTCTGGTGTGTGTGGCGCTGAACTACTACACACCACATCAACGTCCCAAAGGCGAGGAATACGCCAAAATTTCCCGTTATGGCTGGGGAAGGGATTATCACAAAGTGATGCATAAAAAACTCAAGCAGCTAGCCAGATGGTTAGAATCACTTGATAAAGGCGTACTAACCCGTTATTATGCAGATACCGGACCAGTGCAAGATAAAGTGTGGGCACAACAAGCCGGAATTGGTTGGATTGCCAAAAATGGTAATGTAATTACACGGGAATATGGCTCTTGGGTATTTTTGGGAGAAGTGTTGACAAATCTGGAATTAGAGAGCGATCGCCCGCATACAGAACACTGCGGTAGTTGTAATCGTTGTCTTGAGGCTTGTCCCACAGGTGCAATTACTCAGCCATTTGTCGTTGATGCCAATCGCTGTATTGCTTATCATACCATTGAAAATCGGGACGACAAATTACCAGAGGCAATCACACCCCATTTACAAGGCTGGGTTGCTGGTTGTGATATCTGTCAAGATGTTTGTCCTTGGAATCAGCGTTTTGCTCACCCAACTGATGTTGCAGAGTTTCAGCCTTCTCCTGGGAATCTTGCTCCCCAACTGCTAGAATTAGCCCAAATCTCAGATCAAGAGTGGGATAAACAATTTGCAGCATCCGCCTTGCGGCGGGTTAAGCCAAAAATGTTACGACGGAACGCTCAAGCTAATCTTGACCGAAATAAGGAATAGGTTACAGAAAGAGGAAACAGGGAAATAGCAGAGGTCTTAAATGTGGTTCCAAGAAGAAAGTTTTTAGTATGGATTCATCAAAAAGAATTTCTGCCAAAATATGTAGTACAAGATACAAAACGTCTTTGTTAAGTTAAGAAGATTTTAAGTATGAGTATTTCCCTATCCCCTATCGATCATCCCCTATTACCTCTTAAGCATCCAGGCGAAAGAATGACCCAGAAAGTAATTATTTTTGATTTTGATGGCACAATTGCTGATACAGTAGATGCCCTTGTAAGTATTGCTAATCGTCTAGCTGTAGACTTTGGTTATATACAAATAACTCCAGAGCAATTATCCCTCCTTAAAAACTTAACATCTAGAGAAATTATTAAGTATTCGGGAGTTTCTCTATTTAAGATACCTTTTCTAGTTAAAAAAGTTAAAGGTGAGTTAAAAAGTAAAATCCCTGAATTAAAGCCTATCCCTGGAATTAAAGAAGCATTAATAGAACTCCAAATTAAAGGGTATAAGCTGGGAATTATTACTTCTAATTCTAAAGAAAATGTTACACAATTCCTCACAATTAATGATTTAAATCACCTATTCGATTTTATATACTCAGGAATTACAATTTTTGGTAAAACAACAATAATCAATAATGTATTAAAGCAAAAGCAACTCAAACCTCAAGAAGTCATTTATGTCGGAGATGAAACCAGAGATATAGAAGCGTCAAAAAAAGCAAATATCCAAGTCATTGCAGTGACTTGGGGCTTTAACTCACCGGAGGTACTAGCCAAGCAAAATCCAGATTATTTAATTCATCGGCCTAGCGAACTACTAGAAATTATGAGTTAGGAGTTATTCCAATCATCCTGGCTTATTAGGACTGAGATTTTTATTCTTAATATTATAAATTACTGTTAATTAATCAATAGTCAAAAGTCCATAGTGAAAACATTAGCTATTGACCATTGACTATTGATGGCTAGGAAAAACTTACTTTTTCGGTTGACCCTTTTCTAAAGCTTGTTTTACTAAATCATCAGTGACGCTAGTTATACCTTCAGTCCTAGAATTCCCAACTTCTTTAGCTAACTCTAGAAAATCATCAGGATTACCAGTTGACTGCGCTTGAGTTTTTGTCTCTTGTGGTTTAGAGATTTCATATTTAGGTGCAGTCGCTGTTTCAGCTGCTGCTGCACCTTCGCCTGTGCGGTCAATTTCACTGACACTGAATTGCTGTGCAGCGGCATAATCAGCTTCAAAATTAACCTTTGGCGCTTTTTCTTCACCACTAGCAATGCTTTCGGCAGCTAATTGAGCATCATGGGTGGGAGCTTGATTTAAATTGGGCTTTATTTCATCGGGCATAACTAAAACCTTAGGTAAATTTTTAATTGCTTACTGGGGAATCTTAGCAAAACAATTCGCTACTTACTTACCCCCTTGGGAGAGAATTTTACCTCTACTAAAAGGTAGATAAAATCTGCAATATCCTATTAAGAGAACTCTTTCTATAGGAAGTAGAATCAAATTCTCAAATTCTGGTAAGCCTTAGCTTGTCCTGTTAAATTATCTTGGAAACAAATTTATGACTGCAAGTTATGATAAAACCACTTCTCAAGCCCAGAGCAATGAAACTCAAAAAGTGGTGGACGCATTTAACGGCTTAGACACCGATGCCAAATTAGCTTGGTTTTATTTTATTTATAAAAAAATGGGTGATTCCGTCACTCCTGCTGCTCCATCTGCTGCTGAACCAGAACTAACACCAATTCTATTTGGAGACTATTTTGAATTGTCAGATGAGCAACAACTAGCAATTATGCGGGATATAGTGAACCGTAAAGATACAGAATATTCCCGTGCCTATGGGGCGGTAAAAGAAAATAACCAACTGTTTGTTTGGTATGCTTGGGCGGTAGCTATGGGAGATACGGTAGTTGATTTACCAGGCAATTACCAAGCAACTAAAGCGATTAACGATTTGGTTTCGCAAATTGAAGAACTAGATTTTGAAGAGCAAATTTCGGTGTTTCGGACAATAGCTGGTGAAATGGGTTACACCGATGTTAAGCCGATCGCAACCCAAGCAGAAACCGGCAAAACATCAAGTTTATAATCAGATCAAATCCGCATTTATCAGCCTTATCGAATAGACTTTGCGGCGACACAAACAAAGTCCGCCTAGCCTACGGGAACGCCAAAGGCGAAAGCGGATTTTAATAACTCATAACGCAGCAACGTGATTTAAATCGGCTGGTGTCAAATCGGAGTGTATGACTTCACCATCACGAAACCAAACAATCCGCTGAGTTTGACGGGCAACTTCTGGCTCATGAGTTACCATGACTACGGTGATCCCACTGCTATTGAGTTCGCCAAAAATATTTAAAACTTCTTGGGTTGTGTGCGAATCAAGAGCGCCAGTGGGTTCATCGGCTAGGAGTACTACGGGACTATTGACGATCGCTCGGGCGATCGCTACTCTTTGTTGTTGTCCGCCAGATAGTTGAGTTGGTTTGTTGTTGAGACGATTTGCTAAACCGACTTGTGTCAGTGCAACTGTAGCGCGATCGCTTCTTTCTTTTGGGTTCACACTAGCATATACCATTGGTAGCATCACATTTTCTAAGGCTGTTAGTTGCGGCAGTAGATGGAATTGTTGGAACACAAACCCCAGCTTTTTGTTACGGATGTGTGCTAAGGATTGATCATCCATTTGTGCTACATCAATATTATCTAAATAATAATGTCCGTTAGTCGGGCGGTCTAGACAGCCGATAATATTCATGGCTGTGGATTTACCCGAACCAGAAGGCCCCATAATTGCACAATATTCGCCTTCGTGGATAGTTAAATTCACATCATTTAGGGCTTTAACTTCAGTTTCACCACTTCCATATATTTTAAAAATATTCTCCAAACGAATAATTGTTGATTTAGGGACGGGATTGGGAACTAGAGAATCGGTAATTGAAATAGTGTTTGTCATAACGATTTGATTATTAATTTAGTAGAGACGTGATTAATCGCGTCTTTGCACCGCCACCAGAGCCTATGCCTGATACTTGTATTGTATGTTCTAGGGAGCGATCGCGCTTGATGAACAAAGTTTAATTTTTTCGCTATCAGGAAAAATTGAGGATATTTATGCTATCTTTAAGGCTTTTCAGAGAAATCACGGGCTGTTTAAAGAGTAAATAAAGAATTTATTTGAGCGATCGCTATTTTTACATAGTCTTATATTCTAGAGATTAAAGCATCTTCAAAAAGGTTAGAAGATAAGAGAGGACTGGTTTTGTTAAATCTATTGACAGAAGAAACACCTCAGCGCAATTAAACGTAGATATAGATTCATCGGTAATTTCCCTCTACATTTTTCTACTTTCAGTAGTTCCCGGAAAATCCTGATTTGCCCATGAATATTGATAGTAGCGTTGATTGATACCCAGGGCTATTTCATTCTCATCTAGCCCGCCTCAGAATGAATTCTGAGCCTAATAGCGAAAGTCGTCTAAAGACGACTGAGACTCATGTTATAGTTCTTTTTAACGGACTTTAGCTATTAGCCTGGAACTTTAGTTTTGGGCGGTTTATGCCTAGAATGAAATAGCCCTGATTGATACCTATGTGATTAGTATCTGTCTAATTTGTACACCTCTACATCAACAGAATTCTGCACGATATGTGCTTGTCTGAGAGGCAAATAGTAATAACATATTTTTGCCCTCAATTATCTCCAACTTTTTGGACTTACAACAAGATGCGGATTTGGGTCTTTGGCATTGATAGCCTTTGATAACTCTTCAGCAATTCACTCCTGTATAATCCCAAAGACATTTATGACAACTTCAATAATTCCAACTCTACAGGATTTATATGATGTAACCCAGCAACACCAATATAATCGCTCTGGGTACTGCACACTCCAGTGGCGACGGGGTAAACTGTTGGTGAAGTTGCCTGGACGAATTAAACAGCCATATCTGCCTTCGTTAAATAGCGAGCGATCGCTAGTAAAATGCTTACAACATTCTCCTGTAACTTTGGTAAGTATAGATCCAAAACTGGGCGAACCTTTGCTCAGATTTTGGGCAGATGCGTGTGAACAAGCTCATAAACCAATATTCTTACGCATACCCGCTAGCAATAAACTCCCAAAACAAGCTAACCAATTCTTACAGCGACTAATTGATTGGATTGCTGCTTTAATCTTGCTGATATTGATTAGTCCAATAATATTAGGATTGGTTATGTTGATGCAGGTTTACTCACCAGGGTCACTTTTTTGTCGTGAGTGGCGTGTTGGAGAACGGGGTAAACTCTTTCGAGCAATTAGGTTTTGTACAACTGTAAAGCACAACATCACACCGCTAGGGCATTGGATGCATAAATACGGTCTTGATAATCTGCCCCGGTTATTAAATGTGCTGCGGGGTGACATGAGTTTGACCGGATCTTGTTGTTGGACTTTGGAAGATGCAATACAGCTAAATAAACTACCAGAAATTACAGCTTTATGGGAAGTAGAAGCCCAGTCTCACCTGTTACATCTGGATAGCCAAACACTTTGAGAATTCAAAATCTAGAAGTCTTGATTCTGACTCTTAACTCCTGAATTCTTATGCCAATTCTTTGTGAAACTGCCCAAAATCAGGCTTAGTGAGACAAGGGGCTTAAACCCCTTGTTCTATGCAACCTCACAAGCTAATCGGTATTATATGCCAAATTATTGTTAGAAAAATTCATGCTTTTCAAACTTCCTCAAGCACTCGGTAATCTGCTCAAAGCTAGTAGCTTCTGGCAGGAAAACTATTTGATATTGCGAGAATTTAAACACTTTCGCAAAATTGCAATTTTAGCTTTAACATTCTCAATTTTGGCGGCAACTTTTGAAGGTGTGAGCATTGGTTTTTTACTTTCCTTCTTGCAAAGCTTAACTAGCCCCGATGCTCAACCTGTCCAAACAGGAATAAGCTGGTTTGATATTTGGATTTTGGGAGCTAAAACATCGGCAATTAATCGTTTATACCGCGTATCTTCGCTGATTTTATTGAGTACTTGGTTGCGTGCTACCTTTAATTATTTTTCTCAAGTCTACACTGAATTATCTCAATTACATCTTGCCGATCGCTTACGCAAACAGATTTTTGAAGAGTTACAATCCTTGTCGCTAAGTTACTTTTCAAAAACTCGTTCTGGTGAACTAATTAACACAATTACCACAGAAATTGAAAAGATCAGACAGGGTTTTAGTGGTGTAGCATTTTTAGTAACTAGAGGATTAACAACCCTTGTCTACTTAATATCAATGTTTTTGATATCATGGCAACTAACGCTGATTTCAGCATTACTATTTACCCTTTTAGGCGTAGGCTTATCTAATCTGAATGCTAGAGTCAGAGAATCAAGTTTTGGCATGACAACTGCTAATGCTAATTTTACATCAACAGCCATAGAATTTATTAATGGTATTCGCACTGTTCACTCCTGTAGTACCCAAGAATTTGAGCGTCAGCGTTACTACAAAGCTAGCGACAAGATAATAAGTACTACAACTAAAGTTGTCTTTACTTGGACACTTGTCAAGCCAATTGCTGAAGGTGTCGCTACTACGGTGTTGGTGGGAATGATTATTTTGGCATTCACTAGCCTAGTTACTAACGGAACGCTACAAGTTGCTTCTTTATTAACATTTTTCTTTGTGCTATTTCGTTTTATCCCATTCGTTCAAGATATTAATGGCACGAGAGCATTTCTCAGTACTTTACATGGTTCAGCAGACAATGTTAAAAACCTGTTAAAAAGTGATGATAAAAATTATTTTAAGAATGGGAGAATCAAGTTTAATTCTTTAAAAAGGTCAATCAATTTAGTATCTGTAGATTTTGGCTACGATGAGCAAAATCTAGTGCTGCATAATATTACCCTGACCATTGAAAAGGGAAAAATGACAGCATTAGTTGGAGCATCTGGGGCTGGTAAAACAACTCTTGCTGATTTAATTCCCCGGTTTTATAATACTACAGATGGATATCTTTACATTGATGAAGTTGATGTACGCGAGTTTGAAATTAACTCCCTACGTCGCAAAATAGCTGTCGTCAGTCAAGATACTTTTATCTTCAATACTAATGTTTGGCAGAATATTTCTTACGGGACTCCAGATGCCACTAATGATGAAATTCAAGCAGCTGCTAAACTAGCGAATGCACTAGAGTTTATTTTAGAAATGCCCGAAGGTTTTGATACCCAATTGGGAGATAGAGGTGTTAGATTATCTGGAGGACAAAGACAGCGAATTGCGATTGCGCGAGCTTTACTGCGGAACCCAGAAATTTTGATTTTGGATGAAGCAACTAGCGCCTTAGATTCTGTATCCGAGCGCTTAATTCAAGATTCATTAGAAAAACTATCTGTTGGTAAAACAGTGATTGCGATCGCTCACCGTCTCTCTACCATTTCTAAAGCAGATAAAGTTGTAGTTTTAGAACAGGGACGGATAGTAGAGCAAGGTAAGTATCAAGAACTCCTGGAACTCAAAGGCAAGCTTTGGGAATATCACAATATGCAATACCGTAATTCGTAATTCGCAATTTAGAAATTACGAATTGATTATCCTGCTGAATTACTTATAGTTTTGACAAGGAAAAATAAATGGTAAATCTAGGCTACCACACTGCTAAAATTCACGGTAAATTTAATCGCTCCGTATATAAAGCAGCCGTTTCTCAGATTGTCAGCATCCCTATAAAACAAACTCGGCAAGTTCCGATAAGTGTCTATGCCTTATCATGTGAACGCGATCTCCCAGAACAAGTGGCGAGTATTCGCTCCTTCATCCGTCATGTCGGTATTCCAGATACATTCACTGTAGTTTCTGATGGCAGTTATACTGACTCTAGCTGTAATTTACTCCGCCGCATCAATCCTTGCGTTCAGGTAATACTTTTACAAAACTTCCTGAGAACGGATTTACCTCAATGTGTTCTTGATTATGCTCAACTGCATCCAATGGGCAAAAAATTGGCGGCATTAATGTCAATTCCTATTAATGGAACTACGATTTACACTGATTCAGATATTTTATTTTTTCCCGGCGGTATTGACTTAATTAATTTAGGTAACTCCGATGAGAAATACTCTCTTTATCTACCTGATTGTTCTATTTCATTAGACGAGCGAATTATTTATGATGATTCTGAGAAGTCAAATCCAGTAAATGGTGGGTTTATATTATTTCGGCATGAATTTGACTGGAGTTTTGCTATTGAACGTTTAGCAAATCTTCAAGAAAAGCCCACTTATTTTACTGAACAAACAATTGTGCATTTGACAATGCATCATAATCATGGTAAACCTTTATGCTCAAAAAAATATGTTCTTAATGTAGAAGATCAGTTTATCTATCCAGATAAATTTGCAAGTAAAAAAAATGCTCTCAGGCATTATGTTAGTGATGTCAGACACAAGTTTTGGTTTAACGCTGGCATATAAAATTATGAGATTAAACCTCTATTTATATGAGCAGTATAATTAATAATTACGTGAAAATAGCTGGTGATTAATGTCTAACTCAATTAATGATATCAAGCAGAATGAGAAAGAATTACACAGGCAAGTTTTGGAAAAAAACCTGATTTATCAATGCTCCAATTTTGAGGTAGGTGACGGCGGAGGTGTTGAAACTTATTTAGCTTCTCTATTTGAGCATCGACCACCTGAAGTTAGCGATCGCATGATAAAATCGCTCAATAATATTGACCAAAGCCAGTTCAAATTGCTGCACATCCACAGTCCAGATTTACTATTGCAACTGACAGGCGAATGTCCTACCGTCTTCAGCGTTCATAATCACTCATTGTATTGTCCTAGCGGTACAAAATATTTAGCAAACCAGCGCACAATCTGCGATCGCAACTTTTCTTATTTAGGATGTACCTGGGGTAAATTAGTAGATAAATGTGGTAGCCGTAGACCTTTAAGAACTGTTAAAGAACTTCAAACCACTAATCAGTTTTTAGATGTTTTGAAAAGGCTAAAAATTACTTTTGTTGCTAATAGCGAATATGTGCGTCAAGAGTTGATTAAAAATGGTGTACCCCCTGAGCAAACTGTAACCTTACACTGTGGTATTTCAGTACCACAAACAGCAGCTACACCCCTGAGTTTAGAAGTCCACCAAAATCATAGAATTTTGTTTGCTGGACGGATTGTTTCTGATAAAGGTCTGGAATGGTTGCTGAAAACCTTAATACATACAGACCCGCAAATTCAACTTGATATCGCAGGTGAAGGATGGGAACGACCCCGCTTAGAAAAGTTAGCAAACACCCTCAGATTGAATAATCGGATAACTTGGCATGGTTGGTGCGATCGCGATAAACTAAATAAACTTTATCAACAGTGTTTTGCAGTCATCTTTCCCAGCGTTTGGCCTGAACCTGCTGGTCTTGTGACTTTAGAAGCCTATGCTCGTTATCGACCTGTAATTGGTAGTGCAGTCGGAGGTATTCCAGAACATTTACGAGATGGTGAAACAGGTATTCTTGTTCCAAGCAATAATATCAAAAAGCTAACTGATGCTATTAATGAGTTGTATAGAGATCATCAAAAAAGCCGACACATGGGCGAACAAGGTCATGCTTTATTGATGAAGGAATTTACAATGGATGCTCATGTAAAAAATCTGCGAACAATTTATGCAAAAACAATAGCTGAATTTAGTTCTATTGCGAAAAAACCATATAGCATCCCTCAATCTAAATAAGCTGAGTTTGCTAAAAAGCTCAAATGGTGCATCTTTTACTTAGAAAAAATCAACATAGAAAAATATGTCATTGCATCAAGAATACCAACAACCTTTAGTTAGCGTTGTTATCCCTACCTATAACCGACCAGAATATCTCAAGCAAGCGATCGCTAGTGCTATTAAACAGACTTATCAAAATATTGAAATTATTGTTTCAGATAATTGTAGTTCAGAAAATCCTCAAGCTATTCTTGCATCTTTTGGTGATTCACGCATCAGATTTTGGCGGCATCATCAAAACGTGGGTATGTTAGCTAATCAGCAACACGCCTTCAAAATGGCGCAAGGTAAATATGTTGCTAGTCTCCATGACGATGATATGTGGAATGAAGACTTTTTAGCAAAGCTTGTACCACCACTAGAAGCAAATTCTGAGTTAATTATCGCTTTTTGCGATCAATATGTCATAGATGCAAATGGCATAATTCATCATGCTGGAACTGAAGAAAATACACGCAGTTACAAGCGGAATAAACTAGCAAAAGGAATTCATCAACCTTTCTGCAAAATTGGGTTAATAGATAAAAGTATACCTACTGCCGGAGCTTGTGTAATTCGTAATGATCTTATTGATTGGGATAGTATTCCCTCAGAAGTTGGCGGGATGTGGGATTTATATTTAACTTATCTTTGCTGTATATCTGATTATGGTGCTTATTATTATCCAGAAAGATTAACGCGATATCGTACCCATGAGCAAACTGATACTATGCTCAGTGGTAGTCGAGATGTGCAGGCAAAAATCCGCAAAGCTAAAAGCGAAATGTTTTGTTATCAAGTCTTTATGCAAGACGCTCATCTACAGCAATTTAGAACTTACTTTCAACAGAAATGGTTACAAGCTAATACAACTTTGGGAATTGGTTTACTACGAAGTGGACAGATAGCAGCAGCGCGTCCTTATTTTTGGGAGGCATTGAAAAAACAAAAGTTTAATGTCCGAACTCTAGCAGGATTAAGTCTGAGTTTTACTCCGCAACTTTTCGCCAGTGAATTAATCAGAATATCGAAATAATAGAGCAATAATATCTAGATTGTAGAAGTTATTTTATTAACTTCTTCCTTTGCGCCTTTGCGTGAGATTTTATCCTTAATAAAGGCAGTGTATGAAACTTTGCATCGTTACCCATAAAATCAAAAAAGGCGACGGTCAGGGACGAGTAAACTACGAAGTTGCTCAAGAAGCAATCCGTCGTGGTCATCACCTGACATTATTAGCTAGTGAAGTCGCACCAGAACTAGAACAAAATAGCCAAGTTAATTGGATTTCAATTCCAGTCAAAGGCTATCCCACAGAATTTGTTCGTAACTTCATCTTTGCTCAAAAAAGTGGAGATTGGTTACGTCAAAATCGCTCAGGCATTGATTTAGTTAAAATCAATGGAGCAATTAATCTGGCTGCGGCTGATGTGAATGCTGTACATTTTGTCCACAGTTCATGGTTGCGATCGCCTGTTCATATTTCTCGCAACCGCCGCGATTTGTATGGTTTTTACCAGTGGTTGTTTACAGCTTTTAATGCCCGTTGGGAAAAACAGGCTTTCCAAAAAGCGCAGGTTGTCGTAGCTGTATCCGAAAAGGTAGCACAGGAGTTAGTTAACATTGGTGTACCGCGTTCTCGCATTCGCGTAATTGTCAATGGCGTTGACTTAGAAGAGTTTACCCCTGGTGAAAGCAATCGCCAAAAATTAGGTTTACCGGAGAATGTCACCCTAGCACTGTTCGCTGGAGACATCCGCACACCCAGAAAAAATTTAGATACAGTCCTGCACGCCTTGGCGAAAGTTCCTGATTTACATTTGGCGGTGGTGGGTCATATCGAAGGTAGTCCCTTCCCGAAACTAGTCGCCTCCTTGGGGTTAAGTGAACGCGTGCATTTTGTCGGATATCGCCGTGATATCCCCGAAATTATGCGAGCAGTAGATTTATTTGTTTTTCCTTCCCGATACGAAGCTTGCAGCCTCGTATTGTTAGAAGCACTTTCTTCAGGACTGCCAGTGATTACAGCCACGGCTACCGGAGGTGCAGAGTTGGTGACACCAGAATGTGGCATCGTTTTACCCGACTCAGATGATATCGATGCTTTAGCTGTGGCGCTGATGTCTTTGGTGAGCGATTATCCGCTAATGCAGCAGATGAGTCAAGCCGCTCGCTCTGTGGCAGAACAATATAGCTGGACCATTATGGCACAAACTTATGTGGATCTATTCGAGGACTTAAGCAAGAATGCGGAACACCGTTCTTATACCGACTTATCGCCGTCCACAAGACCTATCACGCTGCCTTTTGGCGCTACAGAAGCAAATTAAACCAGTTGCTCAGGTGATAGTGGTTGTCCGCGATACGGATGCAGAAACTTGGCAATTCCTGGCGCAATTCAAAGCGCACAATCTGCCATTGCATACTGTAAAAGTGACACAGCCGGGCGTAGTAGCAGCCCTCAACGCCGGACTAGCAGCAGTGGAGGGCGATATTGTTTCCATTACTGATGATGATGCTGCACCTCACCCAGATTGGTTAGAGCGCATCGCCGCTTATTTTATCTGTGATAGTTGCATTGGCGGCGTTGGCGGGCGTGATTGGATACACCACGGCAGCAAATTAGAAGACGAATCCCGTTTAGTAGTCGGACAGTTGCAATGGTTTGGGCGAGTGATTGGCAACCATCACCTGGGAGTAGGAGAACCCCGCGAAGTCGATGTTCTCAAGGGCGTAAACATGAGTTTTCGTACCGAAGCGATCGCACAATTGCGCTTTGATGAGCGGATGCGTGGTACAGGAGCGCAAGCACACTTTGAAATGGCATTTACTCTGACATTAAAACGGGCTGGTTGGAAGATAATTTATGATCCTAATGTTGCTGTAGATCACTATCCAGCAAAACGTTTTGATGAAGATCAGCGAAACAACTTTAATGAAATTGCCTTTATTAATTTAGTCCATAATGAAACTTTAGTTTTATTAGAGCATCTGCCATTTATCCGCCGGATTGTATTTTTGTTTTGGGCAGTATTTGTGGGTACTTGCGATAGTTTGGGTTTAGTACAATGGCTGAGATTTTTGCCCAGTCAAGGGCAATTGGCGGGTAAGAAATTGCTAGCATCCTGGCGTGGACGTTGGCAGGGATATAAACAATTCAGAATTCAAAATTAAAGACATATTTAGTTATGTGTAAATCCAAAATCTAAAATTGAATGACTTCTAAGCAGATACTTTACAATAGTTTTTTACAAGAAAACTATTCTCCCGAAGAGCGATCGCAACAGGGTTGGATGGCGATCGCAGGTTTCCTATTACTAACTGTAGTTTGCTATTTTGCTGGTGCTACTGCTGCATTGCGCCTAATTTATCCAGTAACAGCTTTAATAGTAGCCGTATTTTTATACTTGCGGCATCCCATTCTCTACATTAGCTTTACTTGGTGGATCTGGTTCCTCACCCCCTTAGCTACCCGGTTAGTTGACTATCGAGTGGGCTGGGATGCTACCCGTCAAATGCTCATAGCACCCTATTTAGTGGTATTTGTCACCATAGCAACATTCTTGCGACACTTTCCTAGCGCTTCTCGTAAAGGGGGATTGCCGTTTGTTTTGGCTTTTATCGGAGTGTTCTATGGCTTTCTGATCGGTCTAATTTATAATCCACCTATTCCTGTAGCACGCGGGTTGCTAGATTGGCTCAGTCCGATAATTTTCGCTTTTCACTTATTTACTAACTGGAGAGATTATCCCAGTTATCGCCAGAACATTCAGCGAACATTCCTTTGGTGTGTGTTGATATTAGGAGCTTATGGTGTTTATCAATTTGTAGTAGCTCCTGAGTGGGATAGATATTGGCTCATCGAATCAAAACTATTCATGAGTTCTGGAAACCCTGTACCTTTCGGGATGCGCGTCTGGAGTACATTGCACTCAGTTGGTCCCTTTGGTTCCGTCATGCAAGCTGGTTTACTATTGTTATTTACCAGTTCAGGAAACTTAATTTTTCCGGCTTCTGCTGTTGGTTACTTATCCTTCCTATTGACACAAGCGCGGACTAATTGGGGAGGCTGGTTATTGGGAGTAATTATGATTATGGGTTCAGTCAAAACCCGAATTCAAATGCGCTTAATTACCATAATTGTGGTAATGGCAATTTGTGTTGTGCCATTGACAACTATCGAGCCAATTGCTGGGGTTGTAGCAGCCCGTTTGGAAACTTTTTCTAATCTTGAAGAAGATAATAGTTTTAAAGATAGATCGGGAAGTTACGACAAAAACCTTGGTTTAGCTCTTTCTAATGGTTTAGGTAACGGCTTAGGAAATATCTGGAAGGTCAACGAAAAAACTGGTCAAATTGAAGTAGTGGTAATCGATAGTGGCATTTTAGATATGTTTTTCACCCTTGGTTGGTTTGGAGCCATCTTTTATATAGGTGGATTAATATTATTGATTATTAGTGTTAGCAACTATAGCGAAGGTCGTTTTGATAGTTTTATCAGTGCTGCCCGTGCCATTGGGATCAGTTCTTCTACACAGCTAATTATTGGTAGCGGTATGTTGAGTGTGGCAGGTATGGTTCTTTGGGGATTTTTAGCTATGGCTATGGCAGGACATAAGTATTATCAACATCAAGAAATCACGGCAAAAAGGGCGTAAGAGAAGATTTTTTGTGTTGCTGATTAAGAGAAAATTTCACGCAGAGGCGCAGAGTCGCAGAGAGAAAGATGAGTTTTTATGATTTTGTAGAAAAGTTTGGAATCATTCATAAATTCAGTAATATGAAAAACTCTTAATTCTTTCTCTGTGCCTCTGCGTCTCTGCGTGAGAAAAAATATTAATACACCTTTAATGAACAGGTTGAAATTATGAAAGTAATTATTGTAATGCCACTAGCCGAGCAACGAGGCGGCGGTGAAATGATGCTTTGGGATTTAGTGCAACAGGGACGTAATGCCGGAGTTGAGTGGCTGGTGATATTTTTAGAAAACGGCCCGATGGTAGAACAAGTAAAGTCCCTCGGTATTGATGCGCGAGTTGTGGAAAGTGGACGTTTACGCCAAATCCATCGTTTTATTGGCGCTGTTTTTCGGATAGCTGCGATCGCACGCCGCGAAGGTGCAGATATAATTGTCAATTGGATGTGGATTACACATATATCTGGAGGTTTGGCGGCAATGCTGGCGGGCTTACCTGCTGTGTGGTATCAACTAGAAGTCCCTAGTGACAAGACTTGGTTGGTGCGAATCGCTACTTTAATCCCAGCCCGCGCAATTATCACTCTTTCGCAAGATGGGAAGCAAGCACAGGCGGAGATTTGGCCTCACAGACCAACACCTTTGGTTTATCCTGGTGTAGCATTAGATCGATTTGAGCCTAATACTTTGCCTTCTCCTGAAGAAGCACGGCGGAAACTCGGCTTACCTTTGCACGTCCCTTTGATTGGAATTGTTGGGCGATTGCAACGATGGAAGGGAATGCACGTATTGGTGCAAGCAATGCCCAAAATTTTACAGAAGTATCCCGATGCTCATTGTGTAGTGGTTGGCGGTAAACATGATTTTGAACCGGATTATGAGGACTTTTTAAAAGTGGAAATCGCCGCCCTGGGCTTGAAGGAGCAGGTAATTATGGCTGGGCTACAGCGTAATATCCCTGAGTGGGTACAGGCGATGGATGTATTTGTTCATGCATCAGATAAAGAGCCATTTGGGATTGTAATTATTGAGGCGATGGCACTGGGTAAACCTGTAATTGCTGGTAATGCAGGGGGGCCGACGGAGATTATTACCGATGGGATGAATGGACTATTAACACCTTATGGTAATGCGGAGAAATTAGCGATCGCAATTCTCCGCTATCTTGACGAGCAAGAATTTGCCCAAAGTGCAGGAGTAGCTGCCAGGCAACGTGCCCTCGATTTCTCAACACAGAATTATGCCCAAAATTTTATTAATGCAATTCGTTCTGCGATGCCGAGTATTTCTTAAAGTTCCTACAAAAATCTTTCTTTTACACTCTTCTTTGCGCCTCTGCGTGAGACAAAAAATAAGGAGTTAAGTTAATGTTAAGGGAAACTTTTATGTCATCCGTGAATTTTCTGTCTAGCTTAATGTTTGTAACCAGGAAGCACTCGTGAGATTGGTATCGACTGTAGCTAATGTCAACTGGTGATAAACTGCGGTAGCTGCAATAAAGCGATCGCTTGGATCTTGATGTGCTAGCTCAATCTGACGGCTTAAAATAGCGATGTTAGCAGAGATTACTGGAGCAATCACGTCTCCCAATATTTTGCCGCTACCTTTCATTGCTCCAAAAGCTGGGCGGTGGGGTTGAGAAGTGGCAGGATAGATAATGACTAAAGGTTCTCCCTCATGGGTGACAGTTAAGGGTGTTTTGGTGCGTTGTATTTCTGCAAATATTTGTTGGAGCGTTTCAGGTAATTCGCTGGTAGCAATGTGTTCCATAGTATAGTCTAGCCCTTGTGTTAGGGATTGGTCGTTAATGTGTGCGGTGTTTGCTGTTAATGGGGGAGCTTTCTAACTTCTATTTTATAGACATTTTAATTTCTGCTATGAAAGTAGCGGAAGAACCAGATTTTTTAGAAGGAAAGGGTTGCAGAGAAAATGTTTGTTCGTTCATTTCATATCTTTAATAATATTACGAATCTGCTTTTCTTGAGATTCAATACTTTCGGTAAGCTTAAACTGAACGATCGCTCTTGCCAAATTATGTTCTGAGTGCTTGACTTTAAAGTAGACATTCTCTGCTAAATAATCAGCAAAAAATCTTAGTCCTAGTTCAAAGGCGATGAGACGAATTGCATCATATATGTATGCATAATCATTCTCGGTAAGAAATGCTTTTGCTACAGCGAGATAACCTTTCAAAATTCCTTGACACAGATCAGTATCGAAATAAACACTTTCCCACTGCTCAGTTTCTTCTCCAGCCGGATTGCAACCCGATCGCAAGCAATCACCAATGTCATAATGTACCAGACCAGGTTTAACGGTGTCGAGGTCTATGACGCTGACAGCTTGCTGGGTAGCAGTGTCAAACATGATATTGTTGATTTTGGGATCGCCATGCATCAAACGCAGAGGTAGCTTGCCTTCAGCTTTGGCATTTTCTAGGATATGTGCAAAGATTTGGCGATCGCTAACAAACTCTAGGCAATAATTAACTTCAGGAGATTGACGCACACTAGTTTTTGCTAGAACTTCCTGGTAATGCTGGAGATAAAGCGGTGTAATATGGAACCCTTGCAGGGTGTCGGCGAGTTTTTCTGGTGGCAAATCGCTAATCAGATTGTGGAACATCCCCAAGGCAAAGCCGATTTCTGGCGCGTATGAGCGATCGCGCATAGTATCGAAAGACTGGGAACCTTGAATAAAGCTAATCGCTCGCCAAAAGCAGCCGTTAGCATCTCTCCAGTGGTCTTGAGCAGCCTTAGTCAACAGTACACGCGGGACTTCCCAGCGACGGCTAAGGCGAGTCCATTGTAACCGCTTGTGAATATGCTCTGTGAAGGTACGCATATTCTGCATAATCAGTTGGGGCTGACGAAACACCTGAGTATTGATGCGTTGCAGCACAAAATGTTGTTCTTCTGAGGAATCTAGAGTTACTAAGAATGTGTCATTGATATTACCACTTCCAAATGCTTGAACGTCTGTAACCTTTCCCCATTGGGCGAATTGGTCAGCGATCGCAATTAGATTTTCTCCGCCCTGTGGATTAAATTCTTCTGTCATGTTTGTGTTTGCTCTGGGCTACTCCTCACGTACATTGCACAAAGGCAATAGGGGATATCGTAGCCTAAGTTTTGCATCCGGTCAGTATATAAAGTGGTGTCAATACGGTTCGGATAAGACTCGATCCCCCCAACCCCCCTTAAAAAGTGGGGCTAAGAATGGCTCTATTTCCCCCTTTTTAAGGGGAGCCAGTTCTGAAAATTAGACTGCTAATTTTATCCGTTCGAGCTTTTTACTCGAAGCTCCAGGCTTTTTACTCGAAGTTCCAGGCTTTTTACTCGGAGTTCCAGGCTTTTTACTCGAAGTTCCAGGCTTTTTACTCGAAGCTCCAGGCTTTTTACTCGGAGTTCCAGGCTTTTTACTCGAAGCTCCAGGCTTTTTACTTGGACTTCCAGGCTTTTTACTTGGAATTCCAGGCTTTTTACTCGAAACACCGAGTCCAGATTAGAAATCTTCCCACTGGAAAGAGAATCCGCGCTATAAAAATGCTGTTTGATTGGCGATCGCTAATAATTATTTGCCATTGAGCCGATTTCTGTCAACTTTATCAACCCTCCTGCCTACTTCAAATCAACATCCCAGCAATACAAGCAGTGATGAATCCCGCTAACAATCCGCCAATCATTGACCTTACACCCATACGAGCCAAGTCATGCTGGCGATTCGGTGCTATCCCAGTAATGCCGCCAATAGTAATGCCAATTGAACCTATATTTGCAAAGTTACATAATGCATAAGTCGCAATAATTACTGCACGTTGGGAAATTTTTCCACTTTCCATTAGTGCCTTTAAATCTAAAAAAGCAATAAACTCATTGAGAATTGTCTTTGTACCCAATAAAGCCCCGACTTGCCGACAATCAGCCCAAGGTACGCCCATCAGCCACGCCACGGGAGCCATGAGAAAAGACAAAATCCACTGTAATGATAGCTGCTGTAAGCCTACAAATGCCCCCAACCATCCCAGCAACGCATTTAGAGCGGCTAATAATCCTAAAAAAGCAATAATTATCACCCCAACATTAACTGCTAACTTTACGCCGTCAATTGCTCCAGTAGTAGCAGCATCAATTACGTTTACATAATTGGTTTCTACATTCGCTTTTGCTTTACCAGCCGTCTCTGATACTTCCGTTTCTGGGTACAGCAATTTTGATACCACCAACGATGTCGGGGCAGTCATAAAAAAAGCAGCAATTAGGTGTTCTGCTGGTATACCAAATGAAAGATATGCCCCTAATACTCCACCCGCAATTGTGGCAAAACCACCCGTCATCAAGGCATGGAGTTCCGATTGCGTCATATTGGCTATATAAGGTTTAACCATCAACGCTGATTCTGTGGGTCCCAAAAAGATGTTACCTGCACAGGATAAAGATTCAGAACCCGATGTTTTCAGCGTCTTCATCATTACCCATGCCATCACATTTACTACTCGCTGTAAAATGCCGTAGTAATATAAGACGCTAATAAAGGCAGAGAAAAAGATAATTGTGGGCAGAACTTGGAAGGCAAAGAAATGATCCTTAAAATTTTCTCCAAATACAAATTTGGCACCGACATCAGAAAATGCTAAAAATTGGCTGACAAAATCTCCAAGAGATTTAAACACATTTAAACCCCAAGGAGTTTTAAGAATCACTAGCGCAAATGCAAATTCTAATCCCAAACCCCACGCCACTATTCGCCAACGCACTGCACGACGATTCACAGAGAAGGCGTAAGATATGCTCAGAAAAACTAAGATTCCCAACGCAGAAATGGCGCGTTCCATATTTGCTCCCAAAAAGGTATCGCTAAGGCACTTGGTCACAAAGCATACACAAAAATACGCCTTTTTTATGGCTTTTTAGTTATACCATTTCACGAAAACCTTGATACACATAGATTTCTCGTAGCATTGCCATGACCCTACCAACGTATTTGTATCATTATTAAAGTGAAATGGTATTAGCGATCGCACGTCACGTCAAATTATTGGAGAAAAATCTCTGTACAGAGAGAAGGTACAGAATTTGTGATTGAGATTCCAATTTAAAAGTGCTGCAAAATTGATAGCTGGGGAGGCAGTATGCCCGCCCCACTGGAGTCTTAGGTTAAACGTGTCTGTCGATTAAATTATCTTGGCAGTCCGCAGACCGAACAGCAGACCGACAGATAAACCAAAAAACAAAGCCAAGAAGAGGATATAAGCTATCACTGCAAACATTTATCTTTCTCCACAATACATACTTTCTAAATCTATTGAATCATTAGTTGCTGGGCATTGGGCATTGGTTATTCCCTTTGTCCCCCTCATCCCCTCATCACCCAGATTGCGATAGAATACAGCCGACAGGCGCTTGTTGAGGGTTGGGTAATGACTTCTGTAATTAATGTAAATCTACCAGAGCAGTCTTATGAGATTGCGATAACTTCGTTGAGCTACGCTAACGCACCTTCGAGTTTAGATCAACTGGGTCAACACATGACCAATCTAAATCTAGGCAAAAAGGTACTGCTGGTTTCTAATCCGACGATTTTTAAGCATTATGGGGAAACAGCGATAACTTCGCTAACATCTGCTGGATTTGAAGTTGCTAGCTGTAGCCTACCACCTGGTGAACGCTACAAAACCCTCAACTCCATCCAGAAACTCTACGATGTCGCCTTAGAAAACCGCCTAGAACGTTCTTCGACTATGGTGGCTTTGGGCGGAGGTGTAATTGGCGATATGACTGGCTTTGCAGCCGCAACTTGGCTGCGCGGCATTAATGTTGTCCAAGTGCCTACCTCTCTGTTGGCAATGGTAGATTCGGCAATTGGTGGCAAAACCGGCGTAAATCATCCCCACGGCAAAAACTTAATTGGGGCATTCCATCAACCGCGCTTGGTTTTAATTGACCCAGAAATGTTGAAAACTCTTCCTATGCGTGAGTTTCGGGCAGGAATGGCAGAGGTAATCAAGTACGGTGTGATTTGGGATGCCGAATTGTTTGCCCAGTTAGAAGCAAGTAAACGCCTCGACCAACTCCGCTATGTAAAACCAGAACTGATACAAACCATATTGATGCGCTCTTGTCAAGCTAAAGCCGACGTTGTTAGCAAAGACGAAAAAGAAGGAGGATTACGGGCGATTCTCAATTATGGACATACCATCGGTCATGCCGTAGAAAGTTTGACTGGTTATCGTCTAGTGAATCACGGTGAAGCGGTAGCTATTGGCATGGTAGCAGCCGGCCAAATTGCTGTGGATTTGGGAATGTGGCAAAAGGAAGACACGGAACGTCAAAACGCTCTAATTCAAAAAACGGGTTTACCGACTCAATTACCGGCTGGGGTAGATATTGAAGCAATTATTGAGGCGTTGCAGTTAGATAAAAAAGTCAAAGCGGGAAAAGTGCGGTTTGTTTTACCAACAGAGATTGGTGTAGTGACAGTTACAGATGAAGTGCGATCGGATATCATTCGGCAAGTGTTGCAGGGAATGCAAACAATTTGAAGAAGAATTCAGTAGTCAGAATGGGCTAATCGCCCCGCTATCGCTAACAGAAGTCAGAATTAAAATTAGTTGCTCTGTCCTTCAATTACGAATTACCAATTATTCAGTCATGGTACTCCAAGCGAATAATCAATTGACCTTGCAAGAGTTTCTAAATCTTCCACCAGGTGAGGGAGATATAACCTATGAACTTGTTAATGCTCAGGCAATTCCTAAGATGTCACCAAAATTTTTTCATGCAAAACTTACCCACGTCATTCTCAATTTGATTGAACAGTGGTGTGAAGGGAAAGGAGTAGTTTGCCCAGAATGGGCTGTTGCATTAACCCGTCGAGGGCGGGATTGGATGCCAATACCGGATATTTCATATATCTCTAATGAACGTTTACCCGCCAACTGGAACGAAGACGAGGCTTGTCCTGTTCCTCCTGATTTGGTAATTGAGATTATTTCACCAGGACAAACTTTTGGACAAATGGCGGCTAAAGCCAAAGATTATTTGGATGCTAAGGTGCTGCGGGTGTGGGTATTAGATAGTAAAGCCAGAAGCATCACTGTTTTTTATCCAGATGCAGCACCACAAACTTATATGGGAGAAGAATTACTCCAAGATTCCCTATTTGAGGGACTGGAATTTACTGTTGAGCAGGTGTTTCAAAAGGCAAAAATACCATTAGATGCTCAATAGCACAATTAGACGCATACAAGAATACACAACTATGATGTTAAGGGTGCAAAATTTAAATCTGTAAAAACCGTAATCAAAATTAGATTCAGTAAATCAGGATTTTCAAGTCAATATTATGGAGCAAAGTCAGCCACAACAGCGCCGCGCCGCTGATCAAGTGTTTGAAGAATCCCTTGAGCAGCTGGAGGATATCTTACAAGAAAGTTCAACTGAGGAAGAAGAGATTTCCCAACTGCATACTGGTAGTGTGAATGAAGTCGAACTCACTCAAGACTTAACAAATATTGATTTAGCGGCTCTTGAGGACGCGGTTGCTGATATTGAACAATTTCTCGAAGAAAGAAAAAAAACGAAATAAAAGATTAGGAGTTCTAAATTTTAACTTCTAAACTCTTGACTCATTTGCCGCCGAGCTTCGTACAACATTAAAGCAGATGCGATCGCCACATTCACGGATTCTACCCCAGGACTCAAAGGAATTCTGACTTGCTTGTCTGCGATCGCTGCTAAATCTGCTGACAATCCAGCACCTTCATTTCCTAGTAAAATCAGACTGGGTTTTCGCCAGTCTACCTCCCAATAAGTTAAAGTCGCGCTGGGTAAGGTTGCTATTACCTGCATTCCTGCCTGTTGACTTTGTTGGACTGTCGCTTTTAAATCTTCGGTTACGGCTGTTGCTAGGCGAAACCATTGCCCCGCAGAAGCACGTAAAACTTTAGGACTGTCTAAATCTACACTATCTCCACTTACCCACAACCCTGATGCCCCAGCGGCGGCAGCTGTGCGGATCATTGTACCCAGGTTGCCCGGATCTTGCACTGTTTCTAAAGCTAGCACTAAACCAGTAAATGGCACTTGGGTTTGGCGATTGCTTCGTTTTGCCGTTGCTACCACCCCATCTGGTTGGACTGTAGTAGCGATCGCATCCAAGACTTCTCTACTGACAATTTCGGCGCGATCGCATTGGCTACTAGCTTTTGACCACAGCGACGAATGAGCTGCTTGCCAATCTGGGGTACAACACACCGTTTCTAGGGGGTAATTTACCGCACAAGCTTCCTCTAACAGGTGCGTCCCCTCCAACAAAAATAACTGCTGCTTGTGCCGCTCTTTAGTAGAGTGGAGTTTGCGGATTTGTTTTACTAAGGAATTTTGTAAACTGGTCAACATCTAATACTTGTGAGTTCTGAGTACTTAGTGCTAAGTTTTTCCCTTCTCAGGACTCATAACTCGGCACTCAGTACTGTTTATGCGGAACCCGGGACTTGAACCCGGAAGCCTTGCGGCACTAGAACCTGAATCTAGCGCGTCTGCCATTCCGCCAGTTCCGCTGGCAATTATTCTTATACACAATTTATGATTATTGCGTAGTTTCTTAGCTTTGTCAAGTGCGATCGTTACGCCTCGTGAAAAAGCTCAGACTGGAAACGAGTTTTTAAGGAGATAGGTCAAATAAAAATATTAACTGAACAGTACACCATTATAGGACTTACGCACTATACAAATTAACCGTGATGTGGATTAACGAAAATAGGTCGTTTCAGGTTTTTATTAATTATCCTTATGATCGTAAATAGACCACGCTGTAGGGGTTTAGCAATGCTAAACCCTTACGAAAGATGTGGTTTTCAACCGTATCCATATTTGGTATTTCTTGTCAATGCGTAAGTCCTACATTAATATTTAGAGAACACCCAAGTTATTTTACTGAGTATTTAATTTTGCTTAAAATTACTAATTAGCCATTCTTTTTTCTTAAATTTTTCAAAAGCTCGAAAACCCTGCTCTTACTGATTCTCAGCCTTTAACTTTTATCTAAAACACAACTTTTATATGCAAGATGTTACTCTAAAACGTGGACAAATAGAATCTTTAATGTAGAATCAAAACCAACTTCAAACATATAAAATACGTATTACTTTTGGAGGTAGGCTTATTAATTCTTCTACCAGCTTACCAGATGCCAAATTTGCTCCCGAAGCAGACTCCTCAGTCTTGCAAATTTGGGGTGGGCATCCTTTGCGAGGTCATGTGAAAATTAGCGGGGCCAAAAATTCAGCACTGGTAATCATGGCTGGAGCCTTGCTGTGTCCGGGTGATTGTCGCATCCGCAATGTCCCTTTATTAGCGGATGTAGAGCGGATGGGTCAGGTATTATCGGCTTTGGGTTTACGCTTAACACGGCAAGGCGATATTTTAGACATCAACGCTAGCGAAATTAAAACATCAAAAGCTCCTTACGAATTAGTTACCCAATTGAGGGCGAGTTTTTTCGCCATTGGTGCCATTCTGGCCAGATTGGGAGTAGCGCAGATGCCCTTACCAGGTGGTTGTGCTATTGGAGCAAGACCAGTTGACTTGCACGTTCGGGGACTGCAAGCAATGGGAGCTGAAGTCCAGATTGAGCATGGCATTTGTAATGCCTACGTCCCTGGCAGCAGCCGGAGATTAAAAGGAGCGAAGATTTACTTAGATATTGCCAGCGTCGGAGCGACGGAAAACTTGATGATGGCGGCTACCCTGGCAGAGGGCGAAACGATCATCGAAAATGCTGCCAGAGAACCAGAAGTAGTTGATTTGGCTAACTTTTGTAAAGCAATGGGAGCAAAAATTAAGGGAGCGGGGACTAGCAGGATTATTATTGAAGGAGTCCCTAAGCTGCATTCTGTTGACTACACCATTATTCCCGATCGCATAGAGGCCGGGACGTTTTTGTTGGCAGCAGCAATTACCCGCTCAGAACTTATCCTCTCGCCGGTGGCTCCAGAACATCTTGTACCAGTGATTGCCAAGCTGCGGGATATTGGGGTGACAATAATTGAGGAAGAGCCTGAACACTTACACATTCTGCCAACGGAAATTCTCAAGGCAACGGATATTGAAACTCAATACCATCCAGGTTTTCCCACAGATATGCAAGCGCCGTTCATGGCTTTGCTAACATTGGCGGAAGGCGACAGTGTGATTAACGAATCCGTCTTTGAAAATCGCTTGCGTCATGCCTCAGAGTTAAATCGCTTGGGGGCAGATATTCGGGTCAAAGGCAACACTGCTTTCGTCCGGGGAGTGCCAAAATTATCTGGCGCACCAGTGTTAGGCACAGACTTACGAGCATCGGCAGCACTAGTCATAGCAGGACTGGCGGCGGAAGGACAAACCACAATTCAGGGATTACAGCATCTTGATCGCGGCTATGATCGACTTGATGTAAAGTTGCAGCAATTGGGGGCTAAAATCCTGCGCGTGTCCGAAGAATCAGCAGATACAGAAATCGCTCCCCCTATCAGTAGCCTATAAAGTTGAAATTGATCAGTTGAGACTGAGGCGGTGACACCAGCACAAGGGAGACAAGGTAAAATTTTTTCTTTTGTCTCCCCCCTGCTCCCCTGGATAGGTAAGTAGGTAATAGCCACCCGACTTAATCGTTATACTAGCTGTGGGAGGCTGTTTATCTAACCAGTCAAATTCCATAGTTTTGTTTTTTATAGCTTGTTGCACCATGTCCTTCTTCAAAACTCCGCTGATTGGTTTAAAAGCTGACTCATTTCGTCATCCATTAGACCTAGAAGCTACCAAAACCCTCAAGCAGATACCTGGCATAGATATGATGGTGCGGAATTTGCTCGGGCCAATGGCAGAGCAGGTTTTCTATGTAGAAAATATTGCGTCCAGCATTCTGGTGGGTGAAAAGCAACTGCCCGATTTATACAAGCTGTTGTTAGAAGCCTGTAAAATCCTGGATATAGAGCCTCCCCAGTTATACGTCCGGCAGCATCCGGCTCCGAACGCCTATACTTTTGCTGTGCGAGGTAAGCAGCCATTTGTTGTGCTTCACACATCCCTAATTGATATCCTCACACCAGAAGAAATACAGGCAGTAATTGCCCATGAGTTAGGGCATCTCAAGTGTGACCATAGTGTTTACTTGACTCCTGTAAATTTATTAATATTAGCTGCGGCAAGTGTGCCTACTATTGGAGGCTTCATTGCCCAAACGATACAGGCACAACTTTTAGAATGGGTGCGTTGTGCTGAGTTTACCTGCGATCGCGCCGCATTACTAGCAACCCAAGACCCGAAAGTTGTCATGTCAGTGTTGATGAAGTTGGCGGGTGGTTCTCCAACCTTAGCGCCACAACTAAATCTCGATGCCTTTGTTGCCCAAGCCCGCGCTTACGATGATATCAGCAAGACTGAACTAGGGGAAATGGTCAAAGTTGCCCGTACAGCCCAATTAACCCATCCAGTGCCAGTGCTGCGGGCACGAGAAATTGACCGTTGGGCAAGCAGCACAGAATATCAATCTTTAATTCAAGGTCACGGGCTTAAGTCTACTAATAATGATGAAGTTGCAATCAAAGGCGGTTGGCGCAATTGGTAGAGCAAAAACTAACAATGATTAGTTATGACTAAAAATGTTGCAGAAGTCTTGGAAGCCCTAAAAAACATGACGACTGAAGAACGTTTGGAAGTTATTGAAATAGCATCAAAGTTAATTCGTGAAGAAATTGCTGCCAAACCGCAAGTTACTCCCCAAAAAGAACTGAGTTTAGCTGAAGCTGCTGAGGTCATGCGTTCTTTTTACGAGCTAGGAAGTGAGTTAGTAATTTTCGCTGACCAACAGACAGAAGACTTCTATTGCATTAATTAATGTATTTGTCAATATTTTACAGGAATGCGATGTTTGGCGACAAGCCCTCCGGGTTCAGCAGTCGCTCATGGGGGAAACCCCCAAGACCGCGCTGCTTCACCGCTTTGCGTTTACGCACTCATGTAAAATACTGGTACAGCCAAAAAATTAGCTAATGACCAGGTTTCCCTACGACCAGTTTGCAAAAGACTACCTTAAAGAATTGTTACAACCACTAGGACAAGTGGAAACAAGTCGGAAAGTTACGGCTGAAATCCGGGAGATTGATGTATATTTTGCACCTTCACCCCCATCGACAAGCGATAAAATAGAATTAGGATTATTAGGAAAGTTTGCGGCTGAACCTGCATTAATTGAACCATTTAGGAATGCGGCTACAGTTTCAGAAATTCGCAGTTGTATAAACAAGTTATTTGATATATTTGCTGATTTAAAACGTCAAACCAAAGGTGATAAAAAGCGGATTGCAGAATCAGAATTACCACGGTTATGGATTTTTTCACCTACAGCTTCTGAATCTATATTGGACGGTTTTAAAACTAGCTTAGATGAAGAAAATTGGGGAGTAGGAGTCCATTTTTTAGGCGATTATTTGAGAACAGCAATTGTGATAATTCACAAATTACCATGTACGGCAGAAACACTATGGTTGAGAATTTTAGGTAAGGGAAGAGTTCAGCAACAAGCGATAGATGAACTAGAAGCACTTCCCCAAAATAATCTCTTGCGTTCTAAAGCAATTGATTTATTATTGAGTTTAAAGACTACGTTAGAACTCAATCAAAATATAGACAAGGAGGATAGAGATTTAATTATGCGCTTATCGCCTATTTACGAACAGAAATTAGCAGAAGCCAAACAAGAAGGAATCCAAGCAGAGCGTCGTACTGTTATAGAGAATTTGTTGCGAGTTCGGTTTGGTTCTTTAGATGCAGAACTGAGAAGAATTATTAAACCTTTATTGGCACTATCTCCAGAGCAATTTACTCCTTTATTATTGCAACTATCTCGAGAAGAATTATTGGATAGGTTCAATTAGAAAAACTCAATCAGAGAGACTGTATTCTGTACGTTTACTAATAAATCGATGATTACTGTAGCTTTATTAATCGGACAATTGGATTAAAAAATATCCCCTTGATTAACCCACAGCCGTTACCATGACAATTGTACCCAACAGCGATCGCTCTCAACCCATTAACCTTTTTGAGTACGAAAAGTTAGCAAAAGATCATCTGTCTCAGATGACACTTGATTACTACAGCAGTGGTGCTTGGGATGAAATCACATTGCGGGATAATCGTGCTGCCTTTGAGCGAGTCAAGCTGCGGCCTCGGATATTAGTCGATGTCAGCGATGTCTACGACGGGCTACGCCTACGCAATCTAACTACCTCCATTTTAGGACAACCCTTACAACTACCTCTGTTGATTGCGCCGATGGCTTTCCAATGTCTAGCCCATCCAGACGGAGAAGTAGCCACGGCTCTAGCTGCGGCATCAGCTGGTGTGGGCATGGTGTTAAGTACAATGGCAACAAAGAGCATTGAAGAAGTGGCGACTGCGTGTGATGATAAATTTCCAAATTCTCTGCGATGGTTCCAGCTTTACATCCACAAAGACCGAGAATTAACTCGTGCTTTGGTAGAAAAAGCCTACAAAGCAGGCTACAAAGCACTCTGTCTGACTGTAGATGCACCTGTTCTCGGACAGCGAGAGAGAGATAGACGTAACGAGTTTGCCTTACCCCCAGACTTACATCTGGCTAATCTCGCCACCATCTCAGGACTAGATATTTCCCATGAAAAAGGTGAATCTGGGTTATTTACCTATTTTGCCCAACAGCTAAACCCAGCAGTAACTTGGCGTGATTTGGAATGGTTAGAGTCTTTATCTCCACTACCTTTAATACTCAAAGGAATTTTACGCCCAGATGATGCTGTACGGGCTGTAGAATATGGAGCCAAAGCAATTGTTGTTTCCAATCATGGGGGCAGACAACTCGACGGTGCGATCGCCTCTTTAGATGCTTTAGCTGATATAGTAGCAGCAGTAGATGGTAAAATAGAGATATTGTTGGATGGAGGTATCCGTAGGGGTACAGACATTCTTAAAGCTCTGGCATTAGGAGCAAAAGCGGTACTCATCGGACGACCTATTTTGTGGGGATTAGCGGTAGGAGGACAAATTGGTGTATCCCATGTCATCTCACTACTACAAGATGAGTTAAATGTAGGAATGGCACTTAGCGGCTGTGCCAAGTTACAGGATATTGACCCTAGTTTATTGGCACTCCCACGCTTTTAAGCCATCGGATTTTAAGATCAATAAGATAAAATTATCCAGTAAATCTCTATAGTAGACATAAATCACTACTCTAAGCTATAGCAAATAAATAAATAGACATTCTGAATACACACACTGTCTCAAAGCCTAAAAATGCTTGTGAGCTAGACGATAGAGCCATACAGTATATTTGCTCAATTAATTTAAAAGCTATTATTCCAGCAAAACTTTTAAAATCACTTTTTAGACTTGTCACAACACCACTTAATAGAGTATAGTAGTAAAGTTGGATGTAAGGGCGGGTGGCGGAATTGGTAGACGCACCACACTCAAAATGTGGCGGCCTTGCGGTCATAGGAGTTCGATTCTCCTCCTGCCCACTATTAAAAGCTTAAATAGCAAAATTTTTAGTAGAGGTATTATCTATCTGGATTATTTATTGTAATTTTAGAAAATAAATAAACTATTTTTAAGATTATGCTATATTTCCAAATAGTAAAAAATATTTTATTAAAAACATAATTTGATTTTTACAAGTGTAGAGATTCTATAAATGTATTCAATTACTTAAGAGCAAATATCAAACACAACAGAGGTTAAAGATTATGCGCCTGAAAAGATGGGAATCTCCCCGTAAAGAAGGCAGGAATGAGAAAGGTAGAGGCAACTCAAAAAGCAAAGGCAGATGTTACGGCAAAGACTTAAGGAAGCTAACAAACCAAACAATAACAAAAATAATATAACGGGGAAGATAAGCCTATCTTCCCCTTATTTTTTGAGTATTCCTTTCATAAAAAATATAAATTATAGATTTATTCAGTATATAGTCTAAATTAAATCTGTAATAAATTTTAAAATTATTAGAAAAAATTATTAGCTTATTCTTCAAATTATTATATTTTGAATCAAACCTCTTAAGTGCATACTTACGTTATCAAAATTAGTAGACTGAGTGCTTGGTATTTTGCCTTACTACACAATTGCTTTTGTAGCAAAAACAACATAGTATAATACGCCTTTACTAAAAATTTATCGCAATTGTAATGCTTGGATGAACTAAGCAAAAATTAATTATGAAGGAAGTATGAATTTTACCAAACAGCATCTGAAATCCCTTGCTTAAAACAGTAAACTAAGACATAACACCAAATTATTGTATTATTACCAGGAAAACTAAAATGTAATAAGAAGACAATTGCACCTCCATATGTTAACTTCCAACCATGACAGAATCCTTCAAAAAATTAGGAGTCATCTAATCTGAATTCTTTAATATTCGGAATGGTCTAGGTAATCTATGGATTCTTTTCTTCGATACAGGAGTTATTTATAGTGGCAATAGTGCTTCTACCTACTAAAAAGGTGCTTGATTTTCCCATTACTGCTTTACGCTTTGATGACCAGGTACAAACAATAGTCAAGTGGGCGAGTAAACGTGAGAGTAAAAGTGTATATGTAGCCAATGTACATATGCTTATCGAAGCTCACTGGGAACCAGAATTTGCCAACGTATTACGAAATGCAGATATAGTTACTCCTGATGGTATGCCTCTAGTATGGATGATGCGGAAAATGGGAGCGCCCTGCCAAGACCGTGTTGCGGGGATGGATATTTTCCTAGCATTGTGTCAGCTAACTCAAACACAAAATTTCAGTGTTTTCTTTCTAGGTTCCCAAACAGAAATCCTTTCTAAGATGCGAAGCCGGTTAGAGCAGGAATTTCCTCAGATGAAGATTGCGGCAATGGAGCCTCTACCCTTTCGTCCCCTGACTGAAATTGAAGACGAAGCTTTGGTTGAAAAGATTAACTCTAGTGGTGCCGGCGCTGTCTTAGTATCTCTTGGATGTCCAAAACAAGAAAATTGGATAGCTCAACATAAGGGTAAGATACAAGCTGTAATGATTGGACTGGGTGGAGTTTTTCCAGTTTATGCAGGAATCCGCAAACGCGCACCCCGTATAGTTAGAGACTTGGGACTTGAATGGCTGTATCGATGGATTCAAGAACCACGACGACTTTGTGGCCGCTATGCTAAAACCATTCCACTCTTTATTTGGCTGGCTACCAAGCAACTACTATCATCAAATCGTATAACATCGGTCTTCCTTCAAGAGACTGGGGATTAAGCAAAAGGAATATGTGTTCTGTAGAAAATAACATTGTTGATACATATGTCAACTGTGATAATCAAAAAACCTATGTTGTTTTAATAAAATAATTATCAAAGTTATATCCCATCCAAAGCTTAAAAATCTAAGCAATGGTGCATTTTGTGTAAAAATTCAATAGGCTCATCAATAAATTTTCTGCTAAGAGTACCTTGAATAGCTAACAATTTACAAAAAGATTGTGGTCAAGTCTTCTGGGAGTAATTACTTACTTAGCATAAAGAGGATTTTTTGAGATATCACACTAATCGTTGTTATATGTAGATAGTTTATGGGCTATTTTTGCAGTAAAAAACTTTAATAGTAAAATGAACTATTAAAGTACTTGACATCAACCCAGGACTAAGTGCTATACTAAATAGAGTAGAGTCGTTGGGGCGTCGCCAAGTGGTAAGGCAGCGGGTTTTGGTCTCGCCATCCCTGGGTTCGAATCCTAGCGCCCCAGTATATGTAAAGACAGGCTGTAATGCCTGTCTTTTTGCATTTAAATTTAGATAACTAAAAATCTGTCTCAATTCATCTAACTCGATAATAGTTACTTATCAGGAGATTTCAAAGCTTGATCTAAAATCTGCCGAGCCTGTTCTGCTTTCGCTCGCGCTTCCTGGTAACGCACATTAGCTTGGGCAAAATTTTTGAGAACTTTAAAACCTTCTTTGAGTCGAGCAATTTCCTCTTCACTCACCGAATCGTCGGTGAACAGAACATCAACTGCTTTGCGAATTTCTAGCGCTTCATCTCGTGAGTCCTGAACTTTCAGCTTGAGTGTGGCCAAGTTACTCAGAACCTGAACAGCTTGCGTAATGCTATCCTCACCGCTAACAGTATCAATAGTTGGCTCTTTAACTTCAATTAGTTGTTGAGGACTAAATCCTTCTTCCAGTTCCGTGGGTAGCTTACCTGCATCCATCAGTTCCATCAACTGATCCATTGCTTTTTCACGGGCTTTGACTGAATCTTTTCCAGAAACAGTGAGGATAATTTCTGGGCTTTGAGCGAGAGTGTACTGAACCATATTTGAGCAGAAAATTTGCTGGTTAACCAAACCGAGGAAAATAATATTAACATATTGTGTGTCAGGTTATTTGTTGGTTTATCCACTTTAGTCTCGGTTTCCCAAATTTATGTAATTTCTATATCTGATGATTTCACTTTCATTTCTGCCTCTGCCAAGTCGCTCAAAATAAAACTTTATACTTAAGAAAAGGGAAATAAGTTTCAACAGGAAGGAAGAGCAATGGCTCCCAATCCCACCATCATGCAAGCTGTAGAACAACTGGGCTACCGTGTCACCGTTGGTGATGTGTCAACCCAGGTAGGATTGAATGTAGCTGAAGCTAATCAAGGCTTGTTAGCCCTAGCATCTGATGCTGGGGGGCATTTACAGGTGGCGGATTCAGGTGATATAGTTTACCTTTTTCCCCAAAATTTTCGAGCAATTTTGCGTAATAAATACTTCCAATTACGATTGCAGGAATGGTGGAAAAAGGTCTGGAGTGTTCTGTTTTACCTGATTCGCATTTCTTTTGGAATTTTCTTAACTGTTTCCATCGCTCTGATAACTGTTACCATCTTCATTATTATTACTGCTGCCAATTCAGACCGTGACGGCGATAATCGGGGGAGTAATTCAGGCGGTGGGGGGTTCTTCTTTTTTCCAAATTTATTCTGGTATCTTAGCCCAAATTATGACAACCACTACCAGGAAAGGCGACGTGGCAGCCGGGACGAAAGCAATCTGAATTTCTTTGAAGCTGTGTTTTCGTTTTTGTTTGGCGATGGTAATCCTAATGCCAAGTTAGAAGAACGTCGCTGGCAAGAAATTGCTACGGTGATTCGGAATAACCGTGGTGCAGTGGTAGCGGAACAAATTGCCCCATATTTGGATGACATTGGCGAGGGATATACAAGAGAGTACGAAGATTATATGCTGCCCGTTCTGACGCGATTTAATGGGCAACCAGAGGTAAGTCCAGAAGGGCAAATTGTTTATTACTTTCCAGAGTTGCAGGTGAGTGCAGCTAAAAAGCGCCGTCATGCAATATCAGATCACTTGGAGGAATTGCTTTGGCGTTTTAGTGCCGCAAGTTCCGGACAAATTATGCTGAGTGCTGGGTTAGGGGTACTAAATTTTGTTCTTGCTTTAGTGCTGGGAAGTTTGTTGAGAGATGGCACGATCGCTGCTCAATTAGGTGGACTGGTAGCTTTTGTACAAGGAATTTATTGGCTACTATTGGCTTATGGAGCAGGTTTCTTAGGTATACCGTTATTGCGTTATTTCTGGATTCGGTGGGGTAATCGCAAAATTGTTGCTCGCAACCGCGATCGCCTTTCCAGGGCAAAGCTGTTGGCAAGTCCTGATGCACCTTTGCAACAAAAAATCGACTATGCTCAACAATTTGCCACAGAAAGAATCATTGGCAACGAAGATTTAGTGTATTCCAGCGAAACTGACTTACTCGAACAGGAAGCTGAACGTTCTGCACAAACTGACGCTGAATGGCAAAAGCGCTTGGAACGCGGAAGTGGAGAATAAGAAATAGGGAATTGGGCATTGGGTTAAGTAAACATTTTTTCTCTCTCCCTTTCCCCTGCTCCCCATGTTCTCTCATCCCCAAGTCCCAATCCCTGATTACTTCGCCTGAATTGGTGTGAGAGCTACACCTTGGTAATAATGCCCCAAAATTTGCAGGTGATTTACTCCTTGCCGAGCCAGATTGTACGCCCCCCATTGACTCATGCCCAAACCATGACCAAAACCAAGCCCTTGGAGTACAAAACTACCATCTGCTCCCTTGGCAACGGTAAAGCGGGTACTTTTTAATTTCAGCGCTGTCCGCACTTCCTCGCCTCTTAGCATTTTTGCACCTTTATTGCCAACAATTTTTAAGACTTTAACACTGCGGAAACGCGAGAATGTTTCTGGAATCATATCCTTGACATTGCCCACCTCAGGAAATTTAGCGCTAATTTCACTGGGGGAGAAGGTTTTTATCCAATTACACTGTTTGATATTTTGATCGTAGTCTTGAACAGCACGCAGGTAAGGCAGGGTATTTCCCCAAACATCTTCCACGTTTTCGGTGTGTCCCCCAGAACAAGCGTGGAAGACTGAGAGAATAATCCGGTTTTTGTAAGTTAGTACCTGCCCTGCTGTGGCATCAACTGCTTTGTAAGTAGCAGGAGATTCACTAATTACACCTTTGTAAATTTGCCAACGATCTGGGGTATTGCCTAAATCGTAAACGGGGTTATTCCGTTGTTTTTCTCGCTCGTAGAGAGCGTAGGTACGGGCAGCGATCGCTTGGGCTTTTAGGGCTTCTTGAGGCCAGCTAGCATCCATCTCGCCACCGAGAACGCTGTAGAGATATTCTTGGTAATCTACCCAATTAACAGCAGTTAAGCCTTTATCTGTGGGGACAACCAGAGTTCTGCCCCGATACCAGCGATCGCCAATATAAACGAATCCTTTACCAGTTGGCTCAATCCAAAATAAACCAGACTGCCACTTATCTAAAGCAACTCCGCCCGGAACGGCTTGGGCATAATATGCACTCATCGCCGGCAACTGTCCGAGAGTACGTCCGGTACTATCCTTGACGATCCCAGTGGTGGAACTGCCCACTTTTACCTGATTAACTCCCCTCTCAATTGCCACGCGCAGGATTACAGACGCTTGAGCTGGGGCAACCAAAGCAATCCACAAAAGGACACTTACCCACCAATGACGTACTTTAGTCTGAGAAAATAAAAAGCCTAAGTAAAGTTGGAATTTCATGCTGATCATCTAATCATACCAGTATCTAATTGACGCTCTGGATTATGGCGTCTACTACTTTAAGATGAGACACTTCTCCAACGCAGGAGGTTGCCACCTGCTACTAATTATGCATTTTAGTTTAGCTATAGGGTAGTGAAAACAAAAGTTTTGCTCCTGAATACTGCTGTATTTGTTTCTGCTCTTGGAAATCTGGAGTTATGCAGAATATTTTACTTCATTAGCGATAATTCCAATTAAATTCAACTCACTCAAAATTTCTGTAGCTTGAGTCAGTTCAGTTCGGGTCACTTTACCCATGCGCTCTACCATCACAATCCCATTACAAAAAGATGCCACAATCCTGGCATCGACTGTGCCTAAAATTGGTGGAGCGTCTATCAGTACTAAGTCGTAACTTTGCTCAAACAACTCTATTAATTCTTTCATCCGTCGAGAACTGAGCAACTTCACCGTGTCTTCTGGTATGGGTCCAGCAGTCAAAATATCAATGGAGGGGTGAATCGGCTGGATGTAATCTTGAAAATGGGTAGTTGTATCATCAATTAATAACAGAGATAGTCCCCAGTCATTGGATAGGTTGAGGATTTTGTGCAAGCTAGGATTCTGGAGGTTAGTATCAATTACTAATACCCGTCCATGCATTCGGGTAGCGCTAGCCACAAGCCCTAATACTAAGGTTGTCTTCCCTTCCTGTGGTAGTGCCGAAGTCAACATTAGCGACTTGAAAGGTAAGGGATATTTTAATATTTGAATATTTTGGTAAATCATGTCCAGAGTTTCATGGACGGGCAATCTAGCACTAGCTTCTACCATAGAAGGAGGTAAAGTTCGCTGTTTATTCCAAGACAGGTCTAGGAGCCGCTTCTTCGGATAACGCGACGGTAGTTTTGGTACCGACCCCAGTATACGCAGGTTCGTCAGTTTTTTTAAATCTGCCGCACAATAGATAGCGTCATTAAACTTTTCCAAAATCAGGGCTGCTAAAATACCTAAAATCAGACTAATTACTGCTCCTCCAGTCAAAAGTAATAATCTGTTGCTCCCCATATAAGTGCCTAGAGCAGGTTCTGCCAAAACTTGCCAGTTATATCCTTCCTGAGCAATTTTCAGTCCCAAAGACTGTTGTGCCTGGAGCAGTTGTTCAAGGGTTTTCCGACTAGTTTCAACCTTTGGTATCAGACGATTATACTCTGCTATTAAGCTTGGGTATTTGTTTAGCTCAGAGCGGAGTCGCTGTTCTGATTCTGTTAGACTCTTTTCATTAGCAATCAGTCCTAAGACATTTGTCTGCACCAAAATTAACTCGTCTACTAGCTTTGGTTCAACCCCTACTATTTCCCCTTTTAAGAGTGGTTTTCCCTTACTGCTAGTAGTAATTATCTTCACTTCTTGTCGTAACAACGACAGTTGACTTTGACGCTGCTGCTTTAGTTTTTCTACCGATGGATAATCGTCTGTGTAGCGTAGCCGCTCTTTAGCTAGCGCTAGTTCAGTCTTTTGAATTTCAATCAATAGTGTTTGGTAGCGGCTTGACTGATTTAAGCGAGAGGAAATTAGGGCATTTTGCTGGGAGGAAGACGCTATTTGTTGTTCTAGGTTTTCGTAGCGAGCGTTTACATCTTGAAGATTGGCACGAGTGGTTTGTAGCTGTTTTTGAATATCAGCTAAAGATTCTAGCAGGATTTTACTTTGTGCTTCGGGGTTAAGTAAATTATGTTTCTTGCGAAACTTTTCCAAATTTTTATCAGCTTTACCCACCTCTTTTTTTATTTCTGGGAGGCGGGCATTTACAAAAGCCAGTCCTTGATTTAGACGCTCTTTTTGTTGTTCTATATTGTAGGTTTGATAGATTTTTTGTAGAGCTTGAAGTATTCTTTGTGCTTTGATTGGATCGTCATCACTATAGGAAACTTCAAAGACTTTATTAAAAACTTTATTAGCTCCTATTCCTTCCTCTTCTTGAGTCACTTGCAGAGGTGCTTTTTTGCTTTGTTCTCTTTGACCATTGATATCCTCTAAGGTAATATCAGGATAATCAGAATGAAGTAAGTCTACGGCTTTCTGGAGCAGTTTTGAACTCAGCATAAGTTTCATCTGAGTATTGTAATCAACAACTTGAGAGTTGGGGTTAGTAACCTCGGTGTCTACGCCTTCTGGGATATTATTTAACGGTGTTCCTTGAGATAAATTGGAACTCACCAATATCTGCATATTGCTCTGGTAAGTAGGTTTGGCAATAATAGCCAAGAGGCTAGCCGCTGACATAACTACACAGGAAACTCCTAAGACAAGAAAGCGTCGGCGAAGCAAAATAGTAGATAATTGTCTGATGTCAACTGCGCTTTGTGCTGAAGTAGTAACCTGTTGCTCTTGATTCAGACTAGTCTTAACCACTATCAAACTCCTCTAATATCGAAACACTATAATTGTTTATACCTATAGCCACGACAGTATGCTTAATTATCCTGCCAACAATGACAAGCTTATTTGGCACTATATTATGCCAACTAGCGCTTTCATGTTCATCAATTCACGCATATAAATTCTTAATCAGTGTTGGAAGAATAAATTTTCAATAAATATTTTATTTTCAGAAGAAAAATCTTGACGAAAAATTAATTATTTTTCCTAAGCTTTTAAGTAAAGAATTATCTGATTCACAACATCACTATATATTAAAGTTCTTTTGATAACTTGTAATATAAAAAAAACATTGAGAAAAATATTTAAACCATAGTATTTGGACATTATTGATACACTTAGTTAACCGTAAATTATTGGTTAACTAGTTGACTTACTCGCAAAACTAAACTGCTGTCTATTGGCTGGACGGTATGAGTTGTCTTACTAAACCTCACGATAGAGTCTGGTTAATTTTAAATTTTAGATTAAAGCGATTCAATCTAAAATCTAAAATTTAAACGCTGATCTTGGTTAACTCTACTTCTCGCCGCCTGGGTACTTCATGAATCATAAAATCATAAGCCATGTCAGTACGGGGAAAAATGGCACGGGCTTCCTGAAGGAGATCTTTCAACTCCAGGGTATTTCCGGGAGCATAGCGGGGACTAAAATGACTCATAATCAGCCGATGTGCCCCGGCTGCTAAAGCTGTTTGCGCTGCCATTGTGCTTGTGGAGTGCAAGCGCTGAAAAGCCATATCTGCATCTTGATGGGCAAAGGTTGCTTCGTGAATTAATACATCTGCATCATGAGCTAATTCCACTGCACCATCACAATAAATTGTGTCTGTACAATAGGCAATTTTTCGCCCAATTTCTGTAGGGCCGCACAATTGGCTGCCATCAATCACCCGTCCATCGGCAAGGGTTACTGTTTCACCGCGCTTGAGTTGACCGTAAATCCGGCCAGGGGGAATTTGCAACGCCTTAGCTTTTTCGATATCAAAGCGTCCTGATCGGTCTTTTTCGGCTACGCGGTAGCCGAAAGCTGTAATCCGATGATGCAAATTTCCGCAGCTAACGGTGAAGTCTTCGTCTTCATAAATTACCCCTGGACGGATGGCGTGAACTTTTATGGGGTAGGAAAAGTGTGTGTAGGAGTAACGTGAGGCCGCTTGGATGTAATCATTTAATCCGGGTGGGCCATATATGTCAACTCGTTGCACGTTGCCAGCCAAGCCACAGGTAGCAAGAAGTCCCATCAAGCCAAAAATGTGGTCGCCGTGCATATGGGTGATAAAAATTCGGGAAAGTTGGCTGATTTTCAGTTCACTCCGCAAAATTTGATGCTGAGTACCTTCGCCACAGTCGAATAACCACAGCTCTGCCCTTTGGGGTAGTCTCAGGGCAACGCTGGAAACATTGCGCGATCGCGTAGGTACACCGGAACTCGTCCCTAAGAATGTTATCTGCACAGCGTTCTTTAGTCTTCCTATTGCTCAATTTGCAGCTCTATTTTCTATAGTGCCACGGTTGATGAGCAAAATGCTTGAGGTTCCAGAGCAACTTGATGACGCAGTTGCTCCCAAAGATTGATCTCTTTTTTCTTACTCCCCTCTCCGTTGGCTCAGGCTAACGCCAACGGAGAGGGTTTGGGTATGAGGTTATGCCGGATAAATCCGCAAACGCCGATTTGGTTCTTCGCCAAAACTGTGCGACTTGAGGCGATAGTGTTCTACCAACTCATGTTGCATTTTGCGGACTTGGGAAGAACGCGGCAATAACTCGACTGGCTGTCCTTTGGGAATCACAATTTGCTCAACGGCAAGTCTGGCTTCTTCAAGGGCATCCATCTCATCATCGCTGCCACTGTGCAGAAACAGTTGCAGTTCTTTGTCATCAGCTAATTCTGGGTCATCGATATTGAGTAACCGCCGCAAGCCACGGGTAATTTGCGGAATGGTGCTGGACTTAATCACATGGATGGGTACATGACGGGCTTTCGCCATTTGGCGTAATTTGGCGTGGTTTTTGACGTGCGATCGCAGTGCTAAAATTGCATCAGCACTATCTATGTCTTTTGTCAATATCACGGGTAAAGTTAACACGCTGATTACCTGTTCGAGTTGGTGGCGACTAACGCCATAGGGGTAAACGTGCAGTGGCAAATCTTCACCATTCGGCCCTGGCTGTCTGTTAGCAGTACCTAAATCGATGCTCTCAGAATAATTAAAAGATTCATCCAGCAAGCGGTCAAACTCACTCCGTCCAGTTACCCGCTCTACAGGCAATTGCGGCAGTGCTACCATTTGTCCAGATGAACGCCAACCGTTAGACGGTCGCGCCGATGCGAAAGATTCGTCTACTGTGGCTAAATGTCCACCACGACCATTGACAACAGCTAACTGCCTTGTAACCGCAATTTTGCCCTGGTCATCAACAGTTCTCGTTTGTGGG
>Ga0209591_10000183_pt1 | contig 81331 bp, 60 predicted proteins | sample MAT01_FD_187207 | JGI IMG/M metagenome (GOLD analysis project Ga0209591, IMG submission 187207) | Freshwater microbial communities from Lake Fryxell liftoff mats and glacier meltwater in Antarctica - MAT-01 (SPAdes) (version 2) | ecosystem: Environmental > Aquatic > Freshwater > Ice > Liftoff...
CAGGAAGATTTCCTGAAAAGTATTTCCATCGCAAAGTTGTGGCAGAAACAACTCCAGTACTAGTGTACTCTGGAGGGGAAACTGCTTTCAAATTGAAAGGTTTTCAAGGTGAAAAGGCTGTTGGCAACTACGAAGTTGTTCCATATAAGGCTGGAAAGAGCTTCTCTTACAGCGATAAGATTGCATACAAGCCAGGAATGGAAGTGAGTGATCTTCAACTCAGAATTCACGGTTCTAAGGGCTCTAAAACTGCTGACTTCGATCCAATGGTTATCGGAAAAGGCGTTATTACAACTCCTTACTTAATTAAAAGCGATGACAAAGCGATTTGGTCCAAGGATGATTTTGTAAGAACCACAAGCAGCTCTGCTCAAGCGCAGATCAATTACGATTACAATTCATCTGTAGTGAAACCTGCAGAATTGAAACAAGAGGACATCAATGCTTTAGGCGCTTGGTTCAGCAGTAATGCTGTAAATCCAAAGGTTGTGGTAAAGCAAATCGAAATAATGTCATATGCCTCACCTGAAGGTGAAATTTTGCTCAACGATAACCTAGCGGTAGAGCGTGCAGGTAGCGGAGAGAAGTCCTTAACGGATATCCTGAAGAAGAAAAAATTGGGCGCTCAATTTGCCTCCCTCATCAAATTAAATCCTAAAGGTGAAGACTGGGAAGGATTCCGTCAGGCAATGGAGAAATCAAATATTGAAGATAGAGATATCATTATCCGCATTCTTCAGAAAACAACTGATTTGGCTTCACGTGAACAAGAAATCAAGAATATCTCTAAAACTTACGTGGAAATTCAAAAGGATATCTTCCCTGCGTTGAGAAGAAGTTTGATGACTGTCAGCTATGATATCGAAGGATACAGTGATGCAGAATTACTTGCTCTTGGTCAAAACAACCCTGATCAACTAAATCAAGAAGAAATTCTAAAGGCTGCAACGCTCACAGAAGATCTTAATGCAAAGCTTTCTATGTACAATGCAGCAAAGAAGAACTTCCCAAATGATCACCGTGCGCACAACAACGCTGGTGTTGTATTGTATATGCAAAACAAAACCAGTGATGCCGAGTCGAACTTCAAAAAGGCTTACGAATTGAAGAAAGCTCCTGAAGTGGCAAACAACATGGGTGTTATCACTCGTTTGAAAGGTGATCGCAAAGGGGCAATGACTTTCTACAATGAAGCATCAAATGCCGGAAATGAATTGGGCTACAACAAGGGACTCATTCAAATACAAAATGGTGACTATGCTTCTGCTGTTAGCAATATGAGCAAGTACACTACCATGAACAGTGCGTTGGCTAAATTGCTTAACGGCGACAATGCTGGTGCAAGTGCTGACCTTCAAAGCAGCGGAGATTCTAGCGCGATGGCAGATTACCTGCGCGCTGTAGTAGCTGCCAGAAATGGTGATTGCTCGGCTGCCGCTAGCAACCTTGTTAACGCTATTCAAAAAGACAGTTCTTTAAAAGATAAAGCATCTAAAGATCTCGAATTCCGCAACTGCCCTGATGCAGTGAACTAAGAAAGAATTCAAAGAAATAAAAAAGCCGCTCATTTTCATGAGCGGCTTTTTTATTTCTAAAATTTTGAGGAAAATCAAAACGCTATTGAACCCATTCAAATCAGACCTGTAACAATAGCTTGAATCCAGAATCCGCTTTGGGATTCCCGATGAAGGGCTAAACCCCACAGATAGCAAGTGCTCTCGCCAGATTTTTATTTGATGGTGTATATTCATACATCAAGAATAAAAATCGAGAAAGTGCTTGATATCAAAGGGGGTTAGCGCTGCAATAGATTTCCAATTCGGATTCTGGGTTGAAGTTGTTTTATGAAACATTTCCTTTCAGGCAATAGCAAGGCTGCATATAAAATAGTCCGAACTATTTTATATGCATGCAGTGGTAAATTTCGTTAGACCATCTGTTATAGACCAATAGAGTGAAACGGTATTGGACGAATACAGATAACTATAAGGTATTAAAGAAATGTATGAATGAAGCAAATTCACTAAGCTAGACATACAAAAAATAGATATGAACCATGAAGAATTTAAACGTTTATGCTTTTGTAATTACAATCTTGATACTCGTGGCTTGTTCGCAGAAACAACCTGTGCCAGAGTCAGCAAATTGTGTCCCCGCTCCGGAAAATGAGAAAAGGATGAGCGATCCATCAAAAGAAGCCGAAAATCAAAACGGAGAGGAACCTCAAGTTGGACTTGAGACTGACATGCCCAAAGTAGATTTAATACAATTTACTCCGATCGAAATGACAGAGGAATCGACACTAGGAAGCGCCACAAAATCCAGTTGCTGTCCCACTCTATGTTATACTGATGGATATTTTTTGAATTCTAATATTCAGACTATCACTACCGAATCAAACCATACTCCCATGGCAGAAGCTCAAGGTGGGCAATACTTCTCAAGCGGTCAACTCACAGCCGGGGAGATCAATGATTTTAGTAAATGGGAGTTGTGGGATGACATTGCAGAAGGCGATCTTTCGCTCTATCAAACGCGTTGGCGAATGAAACCGGACGCAAGGTATTCGGCCATAGTTCAAAACGAAGATGGTGTTCCTGTGGTGGACTGTGCTGTAGATCTAATTGCACGCGACGGCAGTGTTTTATGGGCATCCAAAACAGACAATACAGGAAAGGCGGAATTGTGGAATAAGTTCTTTAGCAACTCGTCGGCTAGCGAAGTTTCTTCTATTCAGTTTAAGTTCAAAGGATTGAATCGAGAAATAAAACGTCCAAAGGAATTTAGCAAGGGTGTGAATTCGGTGGTTTTGGATGTATCGTGTGATTTCTCGAATAGCGTTGATATCCTTTTTGCGGTGGATGCAACTGGTAGTATGGGCGATGAAATTGAATATCTCAAAACGGAGCTAGCAGACATTATCACAAAAACTTCTCAGAACAAACCTGATCTCGATATTCAATTGGGGACTTTGTTCTACAGATGCCTCGACAATTCCTATGTTACGCGTCAATCTCCATTTTCGAAAAATGTAAATTCTGTTGTCAGTTTTATTTCACAACAGAGTGCCAGCGAAGGTGGAAACGAAGCTGTAGAAGTGGCATTGCACGAAGCAGTAAATGATTATAAATGGAATTCGAATGCCCGAGCAAGACTGTTGTTTTTAGTTCTCGACGAACCACCTGGATTAGAGGAACAAGTTTTCTCAAAACTCCAAAGTGCTGTGCAAGAAGCATCCAAAAAAGGCATTCGCATCATACCATTGGTGTCGAGTGGAGTAACATTTGACATCGATAAAAGTCTGGAATACCTAATGAGGTCAATTGCTCTTGCAACCAATGGAACCTATGCATTTCTCACCAATGACAGTGGTATTGGAAATTTTCATACGGCTCCAAGCACTGATACTTTCAAAGTAGAAAAACTGAATCAATTGCTCATTCGACTCATTGATCAATTTACAAATGTGCCCGGTTGCACACCGATAGAGGTAGAATTGTCCGACTCAATTGTTGTTCTAAATAATAATCTCAATCTTCCTCTAGGTGCGGATTCTATTCGATTCAACTTAAATCTTTATCCTAATCCAGCCCATCGCCATCTTTTTATAGAATCATCAGAAGAAATGGAAGAAATATACATCTTGGATAGCAACGGAAAGTTGATTCTCAGATTAACACCACGCGAAAAGATTATACGAATAGCTTTGGATGAATACACCAACGGATACTACATCGCACGCTGCAGAGCAGTGGACAGGTGGTCTGAACTAAAGTTTATAATTTCAAAATGAGAAACCGAGAAATTGGGTTATCAAAAAAAATTATTGATCTATCAATGACGGATGGGTCGCTGATTTTTGAATTTTCGATGTTTACCCATCTTTAATGTGCGTTTCTGATCAAAATTCGCCTTCTTCATGATGAGATAGTCTGCTTTTAGCACAACATAGAAATAACCGTCGTTATCTCTGACATCTCCACGCTGCTGGCCGGGTGCGGTTACAATGTCAGGTAAACCACCGTTGGCCAATCCTAAAGATGGATTACTGAGATAGGCTGCTACATCTCCCATACCGTCGTCATTATACAATGCAATGTCGTAGGGATTGTAATAACTAGAACTTACATCATCGACATAATCAGTAAAAGTATACCGGTGCATGGCTTCAATTCCAAACATCCATTTGCGGTCAACGCGGAACATAAAATTAAAACCAACGGGTATATTCAACTGCCAAAGTTTGTATTCTTTAGGTCCCCCAGGCAGGCCTTGTCCTTCTGTTTTGAGCGGGTGCAACTCAATCCATGAACCATCGAGATTGGTCTTTGGATTAAAATGAAAAAGTCCGACGCCACCGAAAACCGAGAAATAGCTTGCCCGGATTCTCCATGGTCCAGTTTCAGCATTTGTCCTTTTCAAATTATGTTGGTGACCCTTTTTATTGGAAAGTCGAATTTGAAATTCAGCCATTAGATCTATTTCGAAAACGTTCGATCTGAAATTCAAATTTCTGTTTTGTCGATATGCTTCTTTTGTCAATTGATCATCCCCAGTGAGCCGACCATAAGCAAAATTCACTCTACCAAAGAAATATTTGTGGAATGCATAGCGGTATCCCAAATAGCCCGCTAAGTGATATTGCGACCACTCTAAATCCCGCAAGTCATTGGTACCTACAGCGTCTTTTCCTCCTAGGTCACCTAAAAAATTAGAAGTGCCAATCCCGAACTCTATGTGATGCCTCCATCTGCGCCATTGTTCTTCGGGAAAAAAGTCGTAGTACTGTCCAAATCCTGAAAGCACAGGAAGCAAGAACAGGAATATGAAGGTACTTTTTTTCACAGGTATCCAAGCCAAAAATAGGACGAAGTTTCCAAGTTATACCAATTCTACTTATAAAATAGTCCAAACTCTTATAAAGCATGAAGTGGTAAATGCCGTTAGATTGTCTGTTATAGGCAATGAAGTGGAAGGGTATTGGACTGTTTATAGATACGCCTGCGGTGTTAGGTTGTCCCCAATTCATGAAATTGCACACTTAGGTGGAAAAGGACTATTCCTGCACAGACAGATACGTTCAAAGAATGCTTGGTTCCGTGCTGACGAATTTCCAGACAATTATGAGCGCGCAAGAGGGTTTCGGAAGCGACACCATCCACTTCATTTCCAAAAATCAATACTAGTTTTTGGTCATTTTGTACATCAAACTTTTCTAAAGAAATACTATTCGTTGTTTGCTCCACGCACAAGATGGTATACCCTGCGGCTTTTAGACCTTCAATCAGAGCGATGCTGCTTTCATTATATTCCCAATCGACCGATTCCGTCGCCCCCAAAGCAGTTTTAAGTATATCCCGATGCGGCGGAGTGGCCGTGTAGCCTGTCAGAAATATCTTTTCGATAGCGAAGGCATCCGCTGTGCGAAACACACTTCCAACATTTGAGGCACTTCTCACATTCTCCAAAACAACTACTACGGGAATTTTTTTCATATCACGGAACTCAGCACCGGAAGGGCGACCAAGTTCTTCCATCGAAAGTTTGCGGTTCACAACGGCTATTTTATCTCCATAATAAAGGGCATTCTAGCTTGAACACCTCGCATTTTCCTAACTTCCGTGAGCTTCTCGATTGGTATGCCAAGTTCTTCGCCTACTTTACCCAATATTGAAGCCTCTTTATCACCGGTAATGGCCTTGATCATTTCTTGCAAAGGATCCTGTAAAATAGGAAGTTCTTTGGTTGCATATTCACTCAAGCCTGCCATTGTTGCTGCGGCCTTTATTGCATCTTCTAAGTCTCCCAGTTCATCTACTAGGCCGAGATTTTTAGCGTCTTCACCGCTCCAAACGCGACCTTGTCCAATTGAATCGACTTCGGCCACATTCATATTTCTTCCTTGAGCAACATGGTTTATGAAGTCATTGTATATATCATCAACCATTCCTTGCATAGCACTCATTTCAATTGCATCTAATGGTTTAGCTAGTGAAAGGATATCCGCATGTGGATTGGTTTCGTACCTGTCTGTTGTAATTCCTATTTTGTTATCCAAGAACTTCTGCATGTTTGGCATCAAACCAAATACTCCGATACTGCCAGTAATTGTATTTGGATTGGCAAAAATCTTATCGGCAGCACAAGCAATGTAGTAACCACCGCTCGCAGCATAGTCACCCATGCTTACTACAAAGGGTTTTCCACTTTGCTTTATCAATTGAGTTTCTCTCCAAATTACATCACTCGCAAGTGCACTTCCACCAGGCGAATTAACTCGAAGTACAATTGCCTTTACCTTTTCATCTGTCCTAGCTTTGCGCAATGCGGCTGCAATTCTATCGCTGCCTATCATATCATCATTACCCTCACCACTGTTTATATCACCTACTGCATATACTACAGCCACGCGGCCCTTGGACACGCCCAAATTGTCGTTGTCGCGCGCTTCGTCATTGCTAGTGCTGTAATTTGCCAGACTAATAAAATGCAGATCCGTTGACGCACCTGCCGTGGAGTCTTGAATCCCCATTTTATTTTCAAGTAAATCCATTACTTCGTCTTTGTATTTCAATCCATCGAGCAATCGAGCGTTCAGCAACTGTTGGTTGTCCATGAAACTCAAACTATCGGCCCAGGTATTGAGATCTTGAGTTGTAACTTGTCGACTATCTGCAATTTTTTCGAGCATCACCTTCCAGATATCTCCAATAAATGTAGCAATTTGTTCCTTGTTTTCAGGACTCATCTGATCGTAGATGAAAGGTTCAACAGCACTTTTGAATTTATTGTTTTTGCCACGAATAACCTGCATTTCAATCTCCAATTTGTCGAGCATCTTTTTGTAGAACATTACTTCGGCATTCAATCCTCTCCAATCAAATGCTCCTTCTGGAAACATGTAGACTTCATCTGCCGCAGATGCAACAAAATAGGCACCCTGAGAATAGTATTCGCCAAAGGCAACTATCCACTTACCACTATTCTTGAAGTCATTTAATGAATTGCGAACATCAAGAAGCGATGACGGGGCACCTGCAATATTGCCTACCTCAAGGAATATGCCTTTGATATTATCGTCAGTTTGCGCTCTGCGCAAATTATCAATGAATAAATTCAAACCTAGTTTGTTTTCTGAAGTACCCATGATCGGATCGAAATTCAAGTTGCCCGAAGCTTCTCGCTCTGCAATTGGTTCATCAAGTTTGATGTGAAGAATAGAATTTGCTTTTACCTCTACATTCTCATTTCCTGCTGCTGCAATGATCACAATGAACAAAAGAAATATTAGCAGTAGGGCTAGAAAAGTACCTACTAATGAAGCAAGCATGGCTTTTAAGAAACTCATAGAATTGGGGTTATTTCATTTAGGGGTAAAATTACTTGACTTAGGCTCAATTCTGCAAGATCATTACACAAGCGGTACTTCGCAATTTCAAATGGTCTTTTTGTAAATTCAGATATTGCGGGTCTTTAGTTTATTCTTGTTTTAACCAAGATTTACCAGGTGGAATTGTCGTGAAGTGCTGAAAGGCAAAAAGGACTGGTGCTCTCTCAAGATTATTATCCCGTTAAACGCATTAGTGTGGATTAGAATTAAATGCACTGCGGGATGCAAGATGGAGCAACAAGCATATTCACCAAAGGGCGCCATAAGCCCATCTTCTGATTTGGGTGCATTTGAAAACGTCTATATACATACGGTGAAAATAACATCGAGAGAGCGCCTGTCTTTGCAGACTTTCAGTAATGTAATAGATTCCATCTGCAAAATCTGGGTTTAATTTGCATCTATGATAAAACACGAGGTATTTCTATGCATTGGCGGAAACTTGGGCGACCGAGAAGATAATTTGGAGGAAACGCGCTTTTTCATTGAGATGAACATGGGTAAAATCATAGGATTGTCTTCTGTTTACGAATCGGCGGGATGGCAAATGGGCGAGGTTCCGAAATTTCTAAATCAAGTAGTTCGCATGGAAACTGCACTAGGTATTGATGCTCTCCTGGCAGAAATAAATGAACTTGAGGATTTTTACGGCAAATTGAAAAATACAGAGAGTTACGTATCACGTGAAATGGATGTAGATATTTTGTTTTACGGTGCATTAGTAGTCGATACAGAGAAACTTCAAGTGCCGCACCATAGAATGGAGCAGCGAAGATTTGTAATGGCACCTTTGAATGAATTGGCTCCTGATTTCGAACACCCTATTTCTAAGAAAAAAGTATCACAATTATTCGCTGAGTGCACCGATGACTCAATAGTTCGTATTGTCTAATGCGCTACAGATACATTGCCATTGAAGGAAATATTGGGGCCGGAAAAACAAGTCTGGCCACTCGACTTGCAACTGAATCAGGGAGTACTCTGATGTTAGAGGAATTTTCTGACAACCCCTTTCTTCCTAAGTTTTATAATGACGCCGCGAGATATGCGTTTCCCTTAGAATTGTCTTTTTTATCGGAGCGCTTTTCGCAGTTGAAAAGAGAATTGTTGAATAGAGATCTTTTTTCTCCGGGCATTGTAGCCGATTACTTTATCTCTAAATCGAACATTTTTGCAAAGAACAATCTGACTGGAGATGAACTAGAACTCTTTCAAAAGGTGTTTCAAATTATAGAGCCTACAATTCCGCAACCTGATATGCTTGTGTATTTGTATTTGGAAGTAGAAAATCTACAGCGAAACATTAAAATGCGGGGCAGGCCCTATGAGCAGATGATCAGCGATGAGTATTTAGAAAAAATTCAATCGCAGTATATGACTTTCATTAAACAACATCGTAAAATCCGAACATTGATAATCAATACGAATGAAATTGATTTCGTGAATTCAGAGGAGGATTATCAATGGATGAAGAAAGAAATTCTTTCATCTAGGGAAAAAGGTGTATTTCGGATATGACGGCGTGACCACAAGTTGCCCCACAATTTCTCCTGATTGGACTCATACATCATTCGCTCTTGCTCTCAAGAACTTCCTCATTCTCGCTCAGTTTCTCAATCTGTTTCTCATTCCATGTGGCCTCTCCCGGACCTATGCAGAGGAGAAGGAGTGTTTCACCTTCAGTCAGGAAATCAATTTTCCTGCAGGAAATTCGTATGCCCTTCAACTATAGAAATCTGAACCAAAAGAGCGATGGATAAACAGAAGTAGTTTGAACAAACTCACAAATCGATCACAGATCAGTCTACCAACAACTTCCGCATCGCAGCACCGATCTCAGCAGGTGAATCAACAACGGTAATTCCGCATTCACGCATGATCTTTTTCTTCGCAGAAGCTGATTCATGTTCGCCGCTTACAATGGCGCCGGCATGGCCCATTGTACGCCCTTTTGGCGCTGTTTCACCCGCTATAAAACCAACAACGGGTTTGGTGCCATTAGTTTTCACCCATTGAGCCGCCTTGGCTTCGAGTTCTCCACCTATTTCACCGATAATAATTATTCCTTTAGTTTCGCTATCGGCCATGAGCAATTGAACAGCTTCAAGTGTGGTGGTTCCAATGATCGGATCACCGCCAATGCCTATCGCTGTGGTGATTCCCATACCTGCTTTTACAACTTGATCGGCTGCCTCATATGTAAGGGTACCGCTTTTTGAAACAATACCTACACTTCCTTTTTTGAATACAAATCCGGGCATAATACCAACCTTGGCTTCGCCTGCAGTAATGATTCCGGGACAGTTTGGACCAATGAGCGTTGCACCCCTGTCGCGCGTGTATTCCTTAGCCTTTACCATATCAGCAATAGGTATACCTTCTGTGATGGCCACAATTACCTTTATTCCAGCGTCGGCAGCTTCCATAATGGCATCTGCAGCAAACGCGGCTGGAACGAAAATGATACTCACATCTGCTCCCGCTTCTTTTACAGCGTCAGATACAGTATTAAATACGGGTCGATCCAAATGTGTTTGACCGCCTTTTCCGGGCGTTACACCGCCCACTATATTGGTGCCGTACTCAATCATTTGTTGAGCGTGAAAGGTTCCTTCACTGCCCGTAAATCCCTGTACAATCACTTTCGAATTCTTACTAACTAAAACGCCCATCGGATTTTGTTTTTATATAGTCGGCGAAAGTAAGACGGAGGAGGAATGCAATTCCAATCTGAATGTGAGTTTGTGTTTGAATGACATGAATTGGACTTATTGTAGTATTAAAAAGCAAAAAAATGGCAGCTAATTCACTCAAAAACAATGACTAAGGTAATAGTGTCCAATGCATAAGGCAAAATGATGATAAAATTGTCCAATGAGTAGGTCAAAAATGATCTAAATTTGTCCTTTGTATGGGTCGAAATGAATCTAAAAATGACCTATAGAAAGGGCAAAAATGGACGAATTACTTGAAATATCTACAAAGCTGATACAATCAGTTTCGCGCGAATTCTCTCGCGATCAGCTCGTTGCAAGAGGTTGGCCCGAAAGACTCTTGGCTATTCAAGGTTATAGAGGAACCGGAAAAACTACTTTGATTTTACAGCACTTGAATGAGCTGTCGAAATCCCAAAAAGTGGCATACCTGAGTCTGGATCATTTTTACTTCCAAAACAGGCCTTTTTATGAAGTCGTCAAAGAACTCCATCAGCTAGGCTACCGAACCGTTGCGCTCGATGAAGTGCATAAATATCCTGATTGGTCACGACAGATTAAAAGTCTCTACGACACCTATAAAAATCTGAAAATTATTTTTTCAGGAAGTAGTATCTTGGAGATATACAGATCTTCTGCAGATTTGAGTAGGAGGGCGGTGGGCAAAACTATGCCGGTGCTGAGTTTGAGAGAGTACATTGAGATGAAAGAGAAAATAGTTCTGCCTGTGCTTGAGCTAGATGAGATACTCATGGACCATCAAAAAGAAGCCATTCGGATTCACAACATGATCAAAAATCCGCTCTTATATTTCCGTGAGTATCTTAGGTCGGGTGCGTATCCAGTATTTTTAGAGGGTAATGAACATTACCAAGAAAAACTCATGCGCACCGCTATGTTGGTGATTGATACAGATATTATTGCCGTTACAAATATGCCTTTTCAATCGGTCCAAAAGCTCAAAAAGCTCTTGGCATTTATTGCTCAAGCTGTGCCGTACAAACCGAATATTTCGGAAATGGCTGCATTTATAGAAGCCAAAAGGGATACAGTTTTGGTTTATTTGGATTTGCTTCAGCGCGCTGGTTTAATCAGGATGGTGAGTCTTTCCGGAAAAACAATGGGCCCAATGTCGAAACCAGAGAAAATATTTCTCGACAATTCGAACTTGTGTTTTGCCCTTGGATTTAGCGAACCCAATATTGGAAGTTTGCGCGAGACTTTTATCCTTTCACAGTTATCATATGGTTATCGGGTGCAAGCTAGCCCTGTAGCAGACTTTATTGTAAATGAGAGATACACTTTGGAAATTGGTGGAAAAAACAAAAACAAAAAACAGATTAAAGGAGTGAAAAACTCTTGGGTCGTTGCCGACGATCTTGAAGTTGGCAATTCACATAGCGTTCCTCTCTGGTTATTCGGATTTTTGTACTGAAAATAATACCAAGCTACTTTTTAGAATTCACAACAATCTTTTGAATAGCAAAGAATCAATTCAATCAAATGGATTTGAGATGAAACAAGAAACCATTTGCGCATTATCCACTCCTCAGGGTATGGGTGCTCTTGCACTCATACGCTTGAGTGGGCCGGAATCAACTAGTATAGTTCAAAGGGTTTTCTCAAAAAACTTGTCAGTTGTTTTGACACATACCGTTGTGCATGGATGGATTACAGAAGATGAGAGGAAAGTAGACGATGTGGTTGTAACCCTTTTTCGAAGTCCTAAATCTTTTACTGGAGAAGACACCGTTGAAATAGCTTGTCATGGTTCGCTATTTATTCAGCAAAAAATATTGCATCTACTTCTTTTGAATGGTGCGCGCATGGCAAACCCGGGAGAGTTCACCATGAGAGCTTTTATGCATGGAAAGATGGATTTAAGTCAGGCAGAGGCCATAGGCGACCTTATAGCCAGCGAAAGTGAGGCCGCGCACAGACAAGCTTTACATCAAATGCGCGGAGGGTTTTCTAAGGATATTAATACGCTTCGCGATAAGCTGATTCACTTTGCATCGATGCTCGAGTTGGAACTTGATTTTGCTGAGGAAGATGTTGAGTTTGCCAATAGAGGAGAGCTGAGCAGCTTATTAAATGAAATTAGGTTAGTGGTTTCGAAACTCGAAAATTCATTTGCATTGGGCAATGCGATTAAGAACGGTATTCCGGTGGCTATTGTGGGCGCTCCGAATATGGGTAAGAGTACATTATTGAATGCATTTTTGAATGAAGAACGCGCCATAGTATCTGATATACCAGGCACCACACGCGACACCGTTGAAGACCATCTTACATTGGGAGGGATGCGCTTTAGATTTATTGACACAGCAGGGTTGCGTGAGACGGTTGATGAAATCGAAACATTGGGAATTGAGAGAGCTTATGCCAGAGCGATTGAGGCATCAGTAGTTTTATTTGTATTTGATATATCAACGACTTCACCAGATGAATTGCTCATACAAGTTGAAGATCTTCGCAATAAAATTGGAATGGATGCCAATATCATTTTGGTAGCCAACAAATCGGACAAATTAATTGGAGATATACCGAAAGAGTTAGAGGCCTTCAAGAATCTCGTTTGCATATCAGCGAAGTCGAATATTGGGATGGAAGAGTTGAAGCACTTGCTACTTATAGAATCTCGCCCCGAATTACTCAATTCTGGTGAAACCATTGTGATGAACGCTCGTCACCACCGTGCTTTGGGTCAAGCCCGCGAGGCCCTCGACTGCGCATTACAAGGCATCGAAAACGGACTCACCAACGATCTATTAATGGTAGATATTCGTCAAGCCTTACATCACCTTGGAAGCATCACCGGACAGATCGGAAGCGATGATTTGTTGAATCATATCTTTTCGACTTTTTGTATCGGAAAGTAACCAAATTCCATTTCGATCACATTCGAAATTGATCGATATATATTGGCCCCTTAGGTGTATTGGATTTGAAATTGTTGATGAAATACGGATTATAGCTTTACACTGGCAGATTAAAAGTAAAGCAATATCTTTAGTATATGCTTGCCTAAGTCAAGTAATTGCTTTACAGTTGTGCTGAGAAAGTCAATCTATAGCTTTACTTTATGGGTAAGAAATCGCCGCAACTGCAACAGCTAAACAACAAAATATTGGGCTTTGCCACACTAATACACGTGGCTATACCACCTACCGGTTGGATAAAAGCAATTCGAACTGGTGTTGGCATGTCTATGCAACAATTAGGCAACAAGTTGAATGTTTCTTAGCAGGATGTACTCAATAGCGAAAATCGGGAAAAGGAAGGTTCAATTAACACCAAATCTCTCCGTGAAATTGCCCGAGTTATGGATATGTAATTGGTGTATGGTTTTGTACTCAACGCTGGATCATTGGATGCTCACATTGAGAAACGAACAGTCGAACTAGCCACCGAAATTGTAAAGCGTACAGCCAATACTATGAAACTTGAAAACCAGGCGAATTCAAAAAGCTATTGAAGAAAGAACAGCATCCATTAAAAACGAAATGCCCAAAATTTTATGGGATTAGATTTGGAATACATTGATGGGCAAGCTCCCATAGATCAAGAAGAAAAGAGGGGCTGCTCATTCCTATTATTGCAACGCGTGGTGAGTTGGACGAGTTTGAGCAGCAGAATATTGAGCAGGCCGTGCAATGGACATTGGGGCGATCCTTTAAACCTGACACCGTTTTCAGCGAAGATTTTGTTCGGATGGTACATAAGCGCAAGTATGCTGAAGTGTGGGCTTGGGCAGGTGAGTTTCGTAAAACCAACAAGAACATTGGCATTGACAAATGGCAAATCCCTACAGAGTTGAGACATCTGTTAGATGATCTTATGTATTGGCACGAAAACGAGACCTACATACCCGATGAAATAGCCGTGAGGTTTAAGCATCACATAGTTAGCATTCATTGCTTTGCAAATAGTAACGGAAGGCACAGTAGGTTAATGGCCGATACTATTATCGAAAAAATTTACAAAAAACCTGTATTCACATGGGGAGCGGCCAACTTGTCAAACGAAGGGGAAACACGAACGGCATATCTCAAAGCAGTAAAAGCTGGTGATTTTGGCGACTATGACTTCTTGCTTGCTTTCGCAAGGTCATCAGAAGATTCTAACACTTTTAGTATCCATATAAAATCATTGTCGAAGGATAAATCAACTCAAAAACTCTTTTAAAAAAGAGTGCTTACACTTCCGCCAATGCAACGCGCTTACTGATATTCCGATATGGATAGGTCTCAGAAATGTGCCTTCTCACAAACCTTCCGTAGGATTCAGAGTTTACCATCTTGGTATATATCTTGTGCGGAACACCGAAAAACTCGTAGGTGTTGCCATTGTCGTAGATGACTTTCAGAATGGATTTCTCGAAGTGAAAATCAACCATTCCTGCACTTGATAAGGTGCTGTTGAACTCTTCACTGCCTTGCTCTATAGTCTCACGAGAAATGCTCACCAGAAAATGATAGGCTTCGATGATCTCTTTGCTTTTTTCTTCGGCTTCTATTTTTTGATCATGATCGTCCACGAATTTATCAGGGTGATATGATTTCATCATATTCCGATAAATACTCTTCAATTCTTTCAACTCCGTGTTCTTCTCTACGCCGAGAAGTTTTCTATAATCATTGATCTTTTTCATCTTGTCTATTCATTCCGGACTTTCTGTCCTTGTTTTAACTTCAAAATTCAGCAGGCTGCTCATTTTGTTTTGAGCCTTCAACATTATCTCCATGAGGATTGTTGTGACCATTTCACTCCATTTAAAAGCGCGCGAAATTACGCTATTATTTTGATATTCAATCAAACCTTTTGGTTTAAAAGAATTTCACACAGCTAAACGGCGCTAAACTCCATTGACAATATTTCAAAATAGTAGGCACTTGTGTTACCATGGGTTGTAATTTTGTCTTCGCTGATGTGCGGGAAGCTTTACCCATCCTGCAATATAGGCGAGCTATCTCTATCATGGAATTTCTAGTCATTCTATTCCTAGTTCTACTCAATGGCGTGTTTTCCATGAGCGAAATTGCATTGGTTTCTGCTCGAAAAAGCAGATTGGAAACTGCCGCAAAACGTGGGGACAAAAACGCGAAAATTGCTCTAGAAACGGCCAATGCACCGAACCGATTTTTCAGTACTGTTCAAATTGGTATTACCCTTATTGGAATTCTAACAGGGGTGTTTTCCGGCGAAAAAATGACCGACGATTTGGCTGCTTGGTTATATACATGGCCTATAATAGCGCCTTATGCAAATACTGCTGCGGTAGTGCTCGTGGTGGTTGCCATTACCTTTCTCACCCTCGTTTTGGGCGAATTGGTTCCGAAAAGATTAGGGCTTACCAATCCGGAAGGAATTTCCAAAGCAATGGCCCGACCAATGAAAGTTCTTACCACCATTACCTCGCCATTTGTGTGGTCGCTTACCATCACAACAGACTTGATCTTCAAGTTGCTTCGAATAAAACCTTCGTCTGATTCTAAAGTAACGGAAGAGGAGATCAAGGCTATCATCCAAGAAGGTAAAGTTGGTGGGGAAATTGAAGAGATTGAGCAGGATATTATGGAAAGGGTCTTTAGCTTGGGAGATAGGAAGATTTCATCTTTAATGACACATCGAAAAGATGTGGTGCAGTTGAGACCTGAATTGAATGTCGATCAAATAAGAGCCTTCGTGAATGATGAGATGCATTCGGTATATCCCATATACGATTTTAAGAATGATCATATTATAGGTGTGGTTTTGCTGAAGGATCTATTCAAACATATTTCTGATCGAAATTTCGATCTAATGAAATACGTGAAGGAACCGCAGTACATCTCTGAAAATATGTCGGCATACGAGAGTCTTCAATTGTTTAAAACAAGTAGGATACATTACGGAATTGTAATCGATGAATTTGGACAAATGGAAGGTGTTGTCACGATGAACGATTTACTCGAGGCTCTTGTCGGTGATGTTTCTGAGTTCTATTCCGATGAATTCAAATTTGTAGCTCGCGAAGACGGATCATGGCTGGTGGATGGTCAATATCCATTGGCGGATTTTTTGAGAAAATTTGACATGGAAGAGATGATTCAAGAGTACCCTTTTAATACCATTAGCGGACTTATTCTTCATGAGCTAAGGACATTGCCCGTCGCTGGTCAAAAACTGAACTGGCTGAATTTTCAGATTGAAGTAGTGGATATGGATCAAGCGCGGATTGATAAAATTATTGTAAGCCAACTTTTGGAGAGTTGATATGCTTTGGGGGTAGTCTGAATTCAATGCATTGAATTCGCATGCAGTTTACACTTTTGCAAAAAAAAACAAAAATGTAATCTTATGCTCGACCAAATCATGCAATTCGCAAAAGAACAAGTTGGCGATCAAGTAATATCAATTCTGCTTATTAAATAGTCCGAACTGTTTTATAAGCATGAAGTGGTAAATGACGTGAGAGTTGCTGTTATAGACCAATAAAGTGGAACGGAATTGGGCTATTACAGATACATAAACGGTATAACAAATAATGTGGGTATTGATGACAATCAAAAGGACGAAGTCTTCAATGCTGCTCAGGGGGGAATAATGGATCCCATTAAAAATCAGATTGGCAATGGAAATCTGGGCGGGTTAATGAATCTCTTTAATGGACATGATGATCCGAATGACAACAACAATCCGATTAAACAAGGAGCCAGCAACAATGTAGATCATTCATTGATGGACAAACTCGGCTTGGACGAAGGCAAAGCGGGGGCAATAGCCGCACAAGTATTGCCGGTAATTATGAATCACTTTGCAAGTAAGGAAACAGGAACAGCCAATGATGCAGGCGATCTTATGAAAAAGATTGAAATGGATGGAGATAATAATATCATGGATATTGTCTCACAATTTACAGGAAATGGGGGAGGAGGATTGATGGATAAGATGAAGGGACTTTTTGATGGAAAGTAAACTTTTTCGGTATCTATATGAATCCGCTATATCGCAACAAAAAGGGCCGTCTGCATAAGCAAACGGCCCTCTTAATTAACCCCTCTTACCCCAACCTTCTATTTTTTAACAAAGAGGGATTTAACGGCGTAAGTATCTGTTGAGATAACAATACTGTAAATTCCGTTTTCGAGATCGTCTACATAGAGAGTCACTAGAAGAGAATTTACAATTCCTGTATCTACCATTTCGCCTAATACATTGAAAACATCATATCTGGCATTTCCTTTAAAATTATCCAAACGTATGTTCAGTTGTTCATTTACCGGATTAGGGAAAATGTTCAATTCTGGCTGATTGTTTTCCACTACCGATACTGGCGGTAGCAATACTGCATCGATAACATGCACTACTCCATTTTCAGCTAGTATATCGGCAACAATTACTTGAGCGTCATTGATGAAAACGCCATCTCCGGTGATTGATACAACAACGTCTTCACCCAATAGAGTGGCGATCACTTGATTGTCTTCAAGATCTGTACTAAGAGCTGTACCACCTACTACGTGGTAAAGAAGAATATCAGCAAGAGCTCCTTGAGGATCTAACAAAAGGGCTTCTATGGTACCTGCAGGCAATACGGCGAAAGCGTCATCAGTTGGAGCAAATACAGTGAATGGACCATCTCCTGATAATGTACCTGCTAGGTTAGCAGCGATGACTGCAGTTTCTAGCACCATGTGATCAGGGCTATTCACGATAATATCTACCACTGTGGCTGGAAGATCTGCCTGTGGAACAAGCACAGCATCAATCACGTGAACAACGCCATTGTCAGCGAGAATATCGGCAACAATTACTTGAGCATTATTAATGAATACTCCGTTTCCATTGATAGTTACAGTAACGTCATCTCCAAAAAGTGTTGTGATCATTTGACCATCTGCAAGATCAGTGCTGAGAGCCAAACCAGATACAACGTGATACAGAAGTACATCTGTCAATGCACCATCAGGATCGGCAAGTAATGAGTTGAGCACACCTGCAGGAAGTGCTGCAAAAGCTGCATCTGTTGGTGCAAATACTGTAAATGGACCGGCACCTGAAAGAGCACCTGCAAGATCGGCTGCAATTACTGCGGCTTCTAATGTGGTGTGAATAGAACTATTCACGATAATGTCTACCACTGTGGCTGGAAGCTCCACTTGTGGAAGTAGAACTGCATTAATTACGTGCACTACACCATTGGTTGCAACAATATCTGCGACAGTAACCTGTGCATTGTTTATAAATACGTTAGGACCGGAAATGGTAACAGTTACGTCTTGACCTTGAAGAGTTGTGATCATTTGACCATCGCTCAAACTTGTACTCAGTGCACTTGCACCCACTACGTGATAGAGCAAAATGTTTGTAAGCTCACCTTGGGGATCGGCAAGTAATTCGTCAATTACCCCTGGAGGTAAAGCTGCAAAGGCAGCATCTGTGGGTGCAAATACTGTAAAAGGCCCTGTTCCGGATAGCGTTCCAGCTAAATCAGCGGCGATTACTGCTGCCTCAAGGGTGTTGTGTTGGGGGCTATTGACTACAATATCAACCACCGTTTGGCTTCTGGCACTAAGCCCTATAAAAAAAGCTACAACTAATACGTGAAAGTGTTTCATGGGTTTAAATTTTTTGGTTTAATAAAGGATCAAACCAATGAACTAAAAATATTGTTCAATCTTTTTTGCAATAGATTAAACAATAATTTTTAGATTACTTATTACCAATTGTTTAAATTGTTTAATTTAACTTATTTTAACAATCAAACCAGTGAAATAGCTCTGAATTCGGGATTACCGAAGGTTTTTGACGTGCTTGACAGTCTTACTTTCGTTTTGGAAGAGAGTATTTCAATCTAAGATCAAAATATTCAGCAAATCGAGGCATCCATTTTAAAAATATGAGTCTGAATGATAGATTTGCAATTTGTTTATTTTGGATATTGGCAATCAATTTCTTACGTAAATATTTGGAATTTATCACGGATTTATCACGAAGTGTTTTATTTTTGCATTACTGAAAATGATTAAACGCATATTTTAAACAAAATCAATTCTAACGAGATGATGAAATCATTTACTAAACTTTTATTCGTGTTTTTTGTCGGACTGGCTGGTACTTTCAACGCTACAGCTCAGGAACACTCCGTTGCAATGAAGTGGAATGAAGTGCAACTGGACTGTATACGTAAGGACCGTCCTAGGCCAACAGTTCAGGCAAGACACCTTTGTCATGCCTCTATTGTAATGTGGGACGCTTGGGCCGCCTACGATGATTGCGCTCAAACTATGTTGTTGGGAAACACGTGGAGTGGATTTTCTGTTCCATTTGAAGGGATTCCTCATCCCGACGATGTAGAGGCTGCTCGTGAGAAAGCTATTAGTTACGCGATGTTTAGATTCTTATGGCAGCGTTATTTGAGTATGCCCACAGGTGTTCCAAATAATGTGGGTCAGGTAGCGTTTGTTACAAATAGTATTAATTCATTGATGATGGAATTGGGTTACGATCCAAGCATCACTTCTACGGATTACACCGACGGAGATCCGGCTAAACTCGGAAATTACATAGCTCAGCAAATGCAGTTGTATGCCGTGCAAGATGGTGCCAACCAAAATGGAGGAGGCGCTGGATTTGCGAATCAATACTATGTGCCATATAACACAGAACCACTTAACCCCAACTTCCCGGGTACACCTACCATTGATCCGAATAGATGGCAGCCGCTTTGTCTTTTGGTAGCATGCCAGCAAGGAACTAGCATTGAGCAAGGTAACTGTATTCCTGAGCCAATGGCGTGTAATGCTCCAGCTCTATCTCCGGAATTTGGACATGTAAATCCATTTGCCATGACATTGGCGGATCAAATAATTATTCAGCGCGATGGTCATGATTGGCCATGTTATCACGATCAAGGTGCACCACCATATTTGGATCCACTGAGCTATGATGGTCTAGAGTCATTCTTTAAGTGGGGATATGTGATGGATATTATTTGGCATTCTCTTCATGATCCAACAGATGGTGTTTGGGTTGACATTTCTCCTAATAGCGTGGGAAATATTTTGGAGTACCCTGCGTCAAATGACTTTGCTGCATACCAGCAATTTTATGGATTGTATGATGGTTCTGATGCAAGCACTGGTTTTAATTTAAATCCTGCTACCGGACTTCCTTATGCAGAACAATGGGTACCAAGGGGTGATTACACGCGTGTATTGTCTGAATTTTGGGCAGATGGTCCCAATTCAGAAACGCCTCCTGGTCACTGGTTTACATTATTGAATGAAAAAGTAACACTTCATCCTGATTTTGAAAAGAGATGGATGGGTGAAGGTGATGAATTGAACGATCTTGGGTGGGATGTACGCGCATATTTAACATTAGGTGGTTCCGTAATGGATGCTGCAATTGCTTGCTGGGGCGCCAAAGGGGCCTATGATTATGGTCGTCCCATTTTTGCCATTCGTTATATGGCAGAAAGAGGTCAGTGCACAGACCCCCTTCAGCCGAACTATCACCCTGAGGGGCTCCCACTTATCCCAGACTATATCGAAGTAGTTGAAATAGGAGATCCGCTTGCAGGACTTAACAACGAAAATGTAGGTAAAATCAAAATTTACTCTTGGGCAGGACCTCCCGCAGCTACTGGCTTAGCTGGAGTTCATTGGATTTTAGGAGAAGAATGGTGGACTTATCAGTCTTCTACTTTTGTGACTCCTCCTTTCCCAGGCTATATGTCAGGTCACTCAACGTATTCTCGAACCGCTGCGGAGGTACTAACTGCTATTACTGGCGATGAGTATTTCCCGGGCGGAATGGGTGAATATACGAGCAACGCCCTTACAGGTCTTATAGCAGAAACCGGCCCAACGATGAACATAAAACTTCAATGGGCTCGATACATAGATGCCTCTGACCAGTGCAGTTTGTCGCGTATTTTTGGTGGTTTGCACCCTCCTCAAGATGATATTCCAGGCCGCCATATAGGAATGGTTTTAGGTCCTGAAGCTGTTGCTAAAGCAAACTCAATGATCGAAGCTCAAGTGCCTCATGCTGCAGATTTCATCACAAGCACCAACGTGGTAAATGATGACTTAACGGGTCAAACTGTAACGCTTACAGTGACTTTTACCAAGCCAATGAACACATCAATTGTTCCAGCACTTGAGTACATAAATGACGATCCTACATCAACACTCTCTTTTGCGAATGCAATGTGGATGAACAATACATCATACATGGTTACATATAACGTTGCTGACGTAAACGAAACGCTGAGCAATGTTGTTTGGAAAGTGAGTGGAGCTGTGGGTGCGAACACTATCACTATGGTTCCAGCACTGAGCCACGTGCTTGTAATTGACACAGAAAATCCAATGGTTGAAACTACAGTATCTGAAATTGGATCTCTTTTCAACGATACTGATGCCGCTGCTGTTTCGCAGGATATCACTCTTACTTTCAACGAGGCGATGGACACTTCTGTAAAACCTCAGTTCACATTCCCTGTTGAAGATCCTTCAAATAGCATTGTTTACAACCAAGCGAATAGCTCGTGGACCAACAACACAACATTTGTTGCTTCATTTGATGTGTACGATGTAAACGAAGAAATTTCTTCAATAGATGTATTGGTAATTACAGGCTTGGACGCTGCAGGAAACTCCCAGGTACCGATGAATGCTCCAAATTCTCTTACTGTAGATACAAAAAACCCTACTGTTACAATGGCAATGTCTTCTGATGATTTGATCAGTGATTCTGATGATGGATTTTCATTTTCTGCCACTTTTATGTTTGATGAAGAGATGAATACATCTGTTGATCCAATGATTAGCTTTGGTTCAGATGTCGCTTCTTCATTTACAAATATGACAGGAGAGTGGGTTGATGGAACAACTTTTGAAGCAACATATACTGTTGCTGATGCAAACGTGGAAATTTCAGGTCTTGCTATCTCTTCTGTTTCAGGATGGGATGCAAATGGAAATGAGCAAGTAGCATATGCAGGTTCTGCTGATATTTCAATTGACACAGAGAACCCAACAGCCAATAGTGCTTCTGTAAGTGTTTCATTGATTTCAGATGCTACAGTTGTAAATAATGATTTCACCGTGACTATTCAGTTTAGTGAGCCCATGAGCGGAGTTATACCTTCTATATCATTCCCCGAAGGCGCATTGACTAACGTAGAATATGATGGTGGTGCGTGGTTAGATTCCGATTCGTTTGAAGCCAGCTTTACGCTAACAGATGGCGGAGAAGAAATAGATGGAATTGACATCGCAATCGTAGATGCTGAAGATGCTGCGGGTAATGTTCAAACTATGGCATTGATGTTAGAAGATGCATTCAGCATTGATACCCGCAATCCGGAAATCGTTGTTGTAACAGCCAATGAGTATAACATTACAAGCGGTACTGAAGAGTTTAGTTTGGTAATTGTTTTCGATGAAGCTATGAACGAGTCTGATAATCCTTCATTGTCTTTCCCTGTAGAAGATCCAAGCGCAACACTTAATGCATCCGGTTCTGACTGGTTGACTGCGGCAACTTTCGAAGCCAACTATACCGTTGAAGGCGAAGTGTTGCAACTTCTCAACATTGATGTCAATGTAGCATCTGCAACAGATGAGGCTGGAAACTCTGTCGAAGGTGTCACGCTTGTTGATTTTTTCGATATAAATGCAGTAGTAAGCGTGAGTGAACTTACCTCAGGATCATTATCGATGTATCCAAACCCTGTATCTTCAGGAAATCAAGTGATATTGAGCTGGGCCGACATGCCGTCGAAATTCTCTCTGAGAATATTCAATACAATGGGTAAAGAGGTTGAGGTGCTCAGCAATGTCAATAATCAAGGTAATATCATCACAATTGATACTGCCGGACTTGCATCAGGAATGTATTTTGTTTCTTTGACAACAGAAACAGGTCAAAACAATTTACAATTCCAGGTGATTGACTAATTGATGTAAAAAATACTTTTGAAACCGTCTCGACATAGCTGAGACGGTTTTTTTTTGGAGTGAGTTCGCCAATTAGGGAGATATGATACCAATATTTCTTAATAAATACTCCATCCTGCTTTGCGCATTGGAAGACTGTTTTAGGTAATGCGCTGCAGGATGACGTGTTCAACCCAGAATCTGCATTGGAAATCTATTGCGGCGCTAACCCCCTTTGATATCAAGCACTTTCTGGATTTTTACTCCTGATGTATGTATATACACCATCAAATAATCCCGCATTGCGCATTGGAAGTGTCTTGAGGTAATGCGCTGCGGGATTCTCGAATCTACACGATGGAGCAAAGTAATAGTTCGACCTATGAATTCCGATATCTCCTACGCGTGATTCGGGATAACACCAATTCTGCTTATTAAATAGTCCATGCTGCATTGAGCATTGGAAGTTTTTTTGGGTAATACGCTGCAGCATCTTGCATGCATGAAGTGGTAAATGCCGACAAAGTAGCTGTTATAGGTCAATGGAGGGAAACTGAATTGTATTTTTCATTAATCCAAGGATTATTAAAAAATGCACACAGAAATTTCGAGCATGTTTCGTTTTTTTGTATTCATCAATTATGCCCAATCATCCGGTTCAAATACCTCCTTATATCCGATCGCGAATCAGCGAAGGAGAGCATCAAAAGCTTGATTTTAAATTCACCATTAATGATTCGAAAAAGATTGCCATAACGCTAAGTGCTTTCGCAAACTCTGATGGAGGGACAATACTCGTTGGGGTTAAAGACAATGGTTCCGTTGTGGGAGTGAACCTTCTAGAGGAGACTCACATGATAGAAGCTGCCGCCAAGATGTATTGCAATCCTCCTGTTCATCTTTCTATTCAAGCTTGGAGAGCAAATGAGAGACATGTATTAGAAGTGATTGTACCGCCTTCCGGCAAACGTCCTCATCAGGCTATAGATGAAAATGGTGAGGGTAAGATCTATATCCGCGATAAGGATCAAAACTATCCTGCTCCCGGAGTTCTCATTGAATATTGGAGATCTCTCAAATTCGATTTACCTCAGAGGTACTTTCATACGGAAAAGGAACAAAAACTGTTTGACCTACTAGCGGAAGGGAAGGGCTATTCTGTTAGTCAGTTGAGTAAACTGAGTTCTTTGCCTCGGCAAGTAGTGACCAAACTGCTAGCTCGATTCATGCGTTGGAGTCTAGTCTCCATGCATTTTACACATGGCGTGGCTTATTTTAATTCTAAAGTGGAAGGTTAAACCCATATTTTGCATATGGAATTGTCGTGAAGCGTTGAAAGGCAAAAAGGGCGGGAGCTCTCGCAAGATTTTTATTTGAAAGCGTAATTAGATATACGTTGAAAATCAAAATCGAGAAAGCGCCCGTCATTGCAGACTTTCAGCGATGTAATAGATTCCATATGCAAAATATGGGTTAAACCCATATTTTGAATATGGAATTGTCGTGAAGCGTTGAAAGGCAAAAAGGGCGGGAGCTCTCGCAAGATTTTTATTTGGAAGCGTATTAGATATACGTTGAAAATCAAAATCGAGAAAGCGCCCGTCATTGCAGATTTTCAGCGATGTAATAGATTCCATATGCAAAATATGGGTTAAACAATAATTCAAACACAATGAACACTTTATTGAAGATTGAGGAAGCCGCTCAATTGGCATTGGCTTTTGTCCTTTTCTTGTTTACGGGTGATACATGGTGGTATTTCTTCGCTTGGCTCATGGCTCCCGATATTTCCATACTCGGTTATCTGCTCGGAAGGAAATGGGGAGCTTGGATATACAATTTTGCGCATCATAAGGCAGTTGGCATCGTTCTCTTTGTTTTGGGTTTGTACTTCAATTATGACTTTTTATTGGCTACAGGACTCATCATAGTTGGACATAGTGCCATGGATCGATTATTTGGATATGGATTGAAGTACAGCGATTCTTTTGGTCATACTCATTTGGACTGGATAGGGAAACACAAACCCCAATCCTGACCTAAATCAGTTCTTTTAATGAGTTCACTCATGACCAAGATCATGGGTTACTGTGAGTTTTGCTGCAAATGGGCTTTTTCCCGAGTCCCTTACTTTTGTCTTGAATGGAAGAAAATTTAGAAAGTCGTTTTCAGTCGATCTTCAATCATGTAAATGAAGGTATCCTTATCGCCAATGATAAGGGGCAAATCTTGTTGTCGAATCCGAAGGTCATGCTAATGTTCGGATACGAAGACAATGAATTGAAAGGCAAAGATGTTGAGATATTGATTCCATCAAAATTTCGCGATCACCATGTAGACCACCGCGAAACGTATATGAAGCATCCTGTTCGCAGACCCATGGGTAGAAACATGACTTTGTTCGGACTTAGGAAGGATGGTTCAGAATTCCCACTTGAAATCAGTTTGAGTTATTATGAAAGTTCAGATGGAATGTTTGTAATAGCATTTATAATTGATATCACAGAGAGATTCAGACAGCAAGAGGCGATTAAACAAATGAACGAAGAGTTGAGACTGTTGAACGAGAATCTCGAGCGAAAGGTGAATGAAAGAACTTTGGTTCTAAAAGAAGCACTTACTTCGCTAGAACATTCGAGAGACGAATTGGGCATGGCCTTGAGCAAAGAGAAGGAATTGAATGAAATGAAATCACGCTTTATTTCCATGGCTTCTCATGAATTCAGAACTCCATTAAGCACTGTGTTGTCCTCAGTGTCCTTGATTTCAAAATATACAGAAAATGAAGATCAGGATAAGCGAGATAAACACATTTTAAGGATAAAAAGTGCAGTTAGGAACTTAACGGAGATTTTGAATGACTTTCTCTCTTTAGGCAAATTAGAAGAGGGGATGGTTAGGGCCAATATTATTTCAATGAATGTGAGAGAGGCTGTTGACGAAGTAATCACCGATATGCACATTTTGCACAAACCCGGCCAAAGGCTCATATTTGACCATAGAGGAAAAGAAGAATTTCCATTGGACAAACAAATGTTTCGCAATGTGATGATCAATCTTTTAGCAAATGCAATTAAATTCAGTCCCGAAAATGAGGAGATCGCAGTTCATTCGGCAGTCCTTGAAAACTCGCTTGAATTGAGTGTAGAAGACCATGGAATCGGTATATCTGAACAAGATCAAAATCATCTGTTCGAAAGATTCTTTAGAGGAGAGAATGCAACCAATATTCAGGGAACCGGACTTGGGCTTAACATTGTTTTGAAATATATAGAACTGATGAATGGAAGTATCCAATGCGAGAGCGCTTTGGATAACGGCACAAAGTTTCTTATTTCCATTCCAAGAAATGAATTAACACCAAATCACAGCAAGCAATTATGAAGAGCATTCTACTAATTGAAGACAGCGAGGAAGTTCGCGAAAACACTGCTGAAATTTTGGAACTTGCGGGGTATAAAGTATCCACTTCTCCAAATGGAAAGCAAGGTGTAGAAATGGCCTTGAAGGAACTGCCGGACCTTATTATTTGCGATATTATGATGCCCGTTCTTGATGGTTACGGGGTCTTGCATCTCCTCGGAAAGAAAACGGAAACATCTTCAATTCCATTCATTTTTCTAACGGCAAAGTCAGAGAGAAGTGATATTAGAAAGGGCATGGAAATGGGGGCCGACGACTATCTTACAAAACCTTTTGATGACACAGAGCTGCTGAATGCGGTTGAAAGTCGATTCAGAAAAATCGAGAAAATCGAACAATCAATGGGCGCTTCTCGTCAAGGGGTAAATGATCTTTTGAGCTCTTTACACGAACTCCAGGATATCAAAAAAATATCGGAAAGACAACAAGTAAAATCATATCGCAAGAAGGATCTCATATTTTCCGAGGGCGATACACCATTAGGTCTCTATTTATTGGAAAAGGGAAAAATTAAAATATTTAAAAGTCACGAACTCGGTAAAGATTTGATCACAAGACTCCTTCAGCCCGGCGATTTTTTCGGTTATCTCCCGTTGTTAAAGGGAATTCCACATTCCTCATCAGCAGAGGCTTTGGAGGATGTTGAGATTACAGTATTTCCAAGTGATGATTTTTTCACATTACTTGAAAGATCACCTCAAGTGAGCAAACGATTCGTTGGATTGCTTGCTGGTAAAATGCACGAAGAGCAAGAAAAGTTGCTCGCATTGGCCTATAGCAGTGTTCGAAAAAGAACCGCTGAAGCTTTGCTTACTCTTAGAGAGCGTTATCATGATGGTTCTGACAAAGAGTTTACTATGGCCATTGCTCGCGATGATCTTGCAAATATGGTTGGTACAGCAACAGAATCACTTATACGCACATTGAGTGATTTTCGGGCTGAAGGACTCATACAAATTTCGGGCTCCGCAATAACGCTTGTGAATGTCGACAAATTGAAGTCGATGAAAAATTAATCGGCCCTCATGGAAGGAGCTGATATACTATTTTTTGTTCTTGCCATTTTATGTGAGATTATAGGCACAGTGAGCGGTTTTGGTTCGTCAGTCTTTTTTGTGCCGATAGCCGGATTGTTTTATCCTCATCACGAGGTCTTGTTTTTGACGGGACTGTTGCATGTATTCAGTAATTCTATCAAAATTTGGCTTTTCAGGAAGCATATTGCATGGAACTTGGTTTGGAAATTTGGCATTCCCGCTGTCTCTTTTACTATCCTTGGTGCCGTTCTTTCGAAGTACGTTGATGCTCTTCAGGCGAATATTTTTTTAGGGGTTTTCCTTATATTATTTAGTGTGATGCTTTTGATGTGGGAACATTTTTCTCTCAAACGCGACTATTTGAATATCGTATTAACCGGAGGTATATCGGGTTTTGTGGCAGGCATTGTTGGAACAGGTGGAGCTATACGAGGTCTTGGACTCATGGCTTTCAATCTTGAAAAAGAGTTGTTTGTTGGAACTTCTGCAGCCATAGATATGGGTGTGGATTTTAGCCGATTGTGGATATACATTGCCAATGGTTTTAGTATTGAAAATGCCATATTCCTTGTTCCAATGCTCATTGCGGCTTCCTTCTTAGGGACTTATATTGGGAAATATCTTCTCGGAAAGATTTCCGTTACTTTTTTTCGAAGATTTGTTCTTCTATTGATTCTGGGAATAGGAATATACTTAATGATTTTAGCATTCATGTAATGTTTTGTGCGCTTAAGGCTTGTGACAACAATCGACAACTGACTTTTCTTTTTCCATTTTGGGACTCAAATAAGGTATCCCCAAATTGCTTCCTCGTAAAATCAGAAGCATACCCGATAGGAGTATAGTAGCCCGAATCCATTGGGCAGTATTGATTTTCATTTTGTTCTTGAGCCAATCAATAAGCCTTCTGAATGAAAGAAGGGCAGGTACAGTTCCCATGCCAAATACGAACATAAACAGAGCACCCTTCGCAGGATGTCCCGTAGCAGTTGCAGCAGCGAGTGCGAAGTAAACGAGTCCACATGGCAGAAGACCATTCAAAATACCTATTAGAAAGAATGTGCCATTGGATTTATTTTGGAGCAGTGATGAAAATCGAACTTTAATTCCCGCTACCCATTTGGCAGATTGACGGCCGAGCCATCCTTTCGAAGAAGTTCCATAGAAAAAAAGTAAAACAAGTACTAAAACTCCCGATAAAATGGAGAGCCATTGCTGAGCACCTGCTGCCACTAATCCTTTTCCTAAGAATCCAGCCATGGAGCCGAGTATGGCATAAATTGTCAGCCTTCCTAAATGATTTACGAATCGGGATTGAATATACTTCCATTTGGATCCGCGGTTGAATGGTAGAGCCGCATGCAGTGGTCCACACATTCCTATACAGTGCAAACTTCCAGCTAAACCCATCAATATGGCGATGCCAATAAATCCCACTACTCAATGGTCATTTTGTCTTGTACAAAGTAGCTAAGTCCGTCAACCTTCCACTCGAAATAGACTTCGTATGCACCGGGGTTTATCGAACGAGCAGAAATAATCTGGGGGTTTCCAGAATTATATTCGAGGGGAAACTGTATGTCTTTTTTTGCATCCGAGGGACAGTAGAAGCGAATGGTTCCGACGTTGCCAAGTGACCAGTTTTCGGGATACTGAATGATAATATTGTCATCAATCAACTCCACAGTGGGCTTGACGACTAGGTTATTTGCTCTACTTATAGAAGCCATTTTTTCGGAAAAGACAAGTTCTTGTTCATAGTAATCATTTGTTACGAGTTCGACATTTTCGTTGCGCGCGCGCATTACAAAGCTGATCATTACTCCTACGAAGGCGATGTATACGATTGCAAGTTTCCAACCCCAGTTCATAACTCTAAATTTTTAATGATGTTCTGAATTCTTATTGTTTGATGGCCCTATGAAAATGAAAGGCTCTTTGTGAAGAAGATGTTCTCCGCTATACAACTCTAAAATTAAATCGGATTTTCTCTTCTTGATTTCATGTTCCGGAAATATGACGAAGAATTCACCATCGATCAATTCTCCTGCGGGAATGAACAGCTCTCTTCCAACGATTTGAACTTCCGCCCCCTGCACTTTCAATTGCAAAGGAAGATCTTCTCGTTTCTTATTTACAATTTTGATACTGTACAAATTGCTTACTCGGTCATTTTCCATCCTGGTAAATATTTGTCCTCTAGCTCTATTCACCGATACATCAATATCAGTTCTTGTTGCCAACAGGAATGATTCGATGCCGATGAGAACAATGAGAACTCCCGTATAAGCTGCCATGCGATAAGTCCATTTGAGCCTTTTTCCTGTGCGAATAGAATATTCTGAGGCATAACGGATAAGTCCCTTGGGTTTGTCTACTTTCTCCATTATATGGTCGCAAGCATCTATACAAGCTGTACAATTGGTGCACTCTAATTGAGTTCCGTTTCGAATATCAATTCCTGTCGGACATACTCTCACACATTCGCTACAGTCTATGCAATCGCCCGCTGTGGGGTCGGGTTCTTTGGAGTATTTCTTTCGTGGTTCCCCACGTTTGTGGTCATACGCCACTACAATGGAATGTTTGTCGAGTAGAACTCCCTGCATACGTCCATATGGGCATACAACCAAACAAACTTGTTCTCGAAACGATAGAAATATGAAAAAGAATACACTCGAAAAAATGATCATGGCGATAAAACCTCCCATGTGTTCGCTGAAATGACCTGTCATTATTTCTTTTAACTCATCGATTCCAATGATATAAGCGAGAAATGTATTTGCAGCAATTACCGAGATGAGAAAAAATATACTCAATTTTAGTATTCGTTTTCCCAACTTTGAAAAACTCATAGGAGCCTTCTTGAGAGCGCGCTGTTGAGCCGAATCACCATCTATCAGATACTCTATTCTTCGGAAAACCATCTCCATGAAAACGGTTTGTGGACAAATCCATCCACAGAATACTCTTCCATAAACTACAGTGAAGAGAGCGATGAAAATGATGAAAATGAGCATCCCCATAACGAAGATGAAAAAGTCCTGGGGCCAAAAGCGAACTCCGAAAAGAATGAACTTCCTTTCAATTACATTAAAAAGAAATAAAGGATCACCATTCACTTTTATAAAAGGTAATCCAAATAGAACAGTTAGAAAAGCATAGCTCAAGTGGCTTCTCCAGCGATACAATTTGCCCGAAGGCTTTTTGGGGTGAAAGAAAACTCTTTTACCATGCTCGTCAATGTGGCTAACCGTATCACGAAATGCTTCATCTTCTAAATCCTCTATTGTGGCCATTTGTTTCTGCTGATGCAGCGTATTAATTCTGTTTCATTGAAGTATCCGGTGCATTAATATTTAATTGAAGGCTATCAGCAGCAACCACTTCAGACGAATCGGAAACAGCAGGTTGTGGTGTGTAGAGTAATCCTTGAGTTTCTTTAGCACCCGGAGGATTAGAGTCTTTCAAACTCATGATGTAACTGGCTATTTGCGCCATGTGCGGAGCACTTATTTCGCTTTTCCAAGCTTTCATTCCTTTTTCTGGTACTCCATACTTTATCGTTTTGAAAATTTCGTTGATAGAACCACCATGTATCCAAAAGTGGTCTGTAAGGTTAGGACCGTTTATTCCTTGACCGAGTTCGCCGTGACAAACTGTGCATGTTTTTTCTTTGAAAAGCGATCTTCCTTTTGCAATGTCTTCTGCGGCACTTAAAAACACAACAGATAATTCATCTACTCTGTTTGATTGCATTTTTTCATATTCGGCAAGATCAATAGCAGCTTGATCTTCGGCGTTTTTCAACTCTTGTAGTTGCAGAACACCTGTGCCAAAAACATGGAAATGTGCCATATACACTACTGCCCATACAATCGTTAAGTAAAAACCATACTTCCACCAAGGTGGCAAGCTATTATCGAGTTCTTTTATACCATCATAGTCATGATCAGTGAGAATCGCAGCTTCCTGCTCTACGGCAACGGATTTGTTGAACCTGTCCCAGAATGGGGTGCTGATCTTTTCAATATAAGGTTGTGCCTCTTTCTCCTTTACCAAAAATTTCTTAATGAGAAAGGAGTAGTACAACACCACGAATACTTCCAACACAATAATCAAAGCTAGAATGTTGAGTGGTTTGTTGCCAAATCCATGATGCAGGAATGGAACCTGCTCCGCCTTGGCTAAAGGATCTCCAGCAGCGAAAATACTTCCGGAAACTAAACTGGCCAGTGAGACCAGAAATAGGATCATCAACGTTTTTCCATTGTCTTTTCGTGCGAGTTTTGTTATCACCGCAGCAAAGAGTTTAGACAATTGATTGATAAATACCAAAAGTACAAGTGCTACTATGGCCAGTATCCAAAACAAAGGATCGGAATAGGGTGAGGCTTCGGGTTGAACATCAATTGGAGGCGCCCCTTGCTGCTGTCCTGCGGCATATGTGCACAGAATAAAAATGGCTGCGGCGCTTACCCAAACTTTTTTAAGGGCGCTGAACTTATAGTTGCTTGTCATAAGTTTCATAGGTTTATTCGAATGGTAGGTTCTTGTACTTCTTGATGCTCTCTTTACTGGTTCGCATAGCCAAGTAGATGGCAACTGCGAACACGACAATAAAAATGATCTGTGCCGACAGTGGGTATATACTTACTCCGGTGATACTCTCAAGATAATTGATGAATTTCATTTGGCAGTGGTATTTGGCTTTACACGAATATCTGTTCCAAGTCTTTGCAGATACGCTATCAGCGCCATGATTTCGGAATCTTCTGTGAGCAAGGATTCTCCGTCATCGTTGCGATAAAGTTTTCCCTCATCGTCAAATGGTTTCAATACGTTATAAATTTCACGGCTCTGTTTTTCTAGGTCTGCAACACAATTGTCAATATCTGCTTGCTCATATGGAACACCTATTGTGGCCATGGCTCTGAGTTTAGCAGGTGTACCTTCTTTGTCTATTGGTGTTGTGAGCAACCAAGTGTAGTTTGGCATAATGGACTTGGTCTCCGTTTCTGTTGGACGAGCCATGTGATTGTAATGCCATTCGTGACCATACTTCATACCTTCTCTTGCTAAGTCTGGACCAGTTCGTTTGGAACCCCATTGAAATGGGTGATCATATACAAATTCTCCGGCCTTAGAATACTCTCCATACCGTGCAACTTCAGACCTGAAGGGGCGCACCATCTGAGAATGGCAAGTGTAACATCCTTCACGCAGATATATGTCGCGACCTTCCAACTCTAAAGCGGTATAAGGTTTTACCGTTTCGATCGTAGGTACGTTTTCTTTTATTAAAAATGTTGGCACCATCTCAAGTACTCCACCTATGGCAACCATTACCAATGCAAGAATCAGTAATTGGATAGGCCTTCTTTCGATTACTCTGTGCCAATGTTCTTTGCCATGTATCTCTACATTTTTTGCTAATGCAGGAGCCTCGGCAGCTTCGTTGGCGATAAATGATCCGTACTTAGCAGTTTTAATGAGGTTTACAATCATCAAGAATGCGCCTACCAAGAATATCAGTCCTCCAAGGGAACGCAACATGTAGAAGCTTTTCATCCCATCCAACATGTTTACAAATGTGTAGGTGAGGGTTCCATCCGGATTGAATTCATTCATCATTTCGTAATGTCTCCATCCTGCCCAATACATCGGAACCGCATAAAGAAGTATTCCTAGCGTACCCAGCCAGAAGTGCCAATTCGCCCATTTTTTCGAATAGAGTTTTGTATTCCACATTTTCGGAACAATCCAATAGAGCACTCCGAATGTCAAGAATCCATTCCATCCAAGAGCTCCAACGTGCACGTGAGCAATTGTCCAATCGGTGAAGTGAGATATAGCATTTACATTTTTCAATGAGAGCATCGGGCCTTCGAATGTGGCCATACCGTATGCTGTAACCGCTACCACCATGAATTTCAAAACGACATCTTCGCGCACTCTGTCCCAAGCTCCCCGCAGAGTGAGCAGTCCATTGATCATTCCTCCCCAAGATGGTGCAATAAGCATGATGGAGAAAACAGTGCCAAGAGATTGTGCCCAATCAGGAAGAGATGTGTACAATAAGTGGTGAGGACCAGCCCAGATATAAAGAAATATCAGGGCCCAAAAGTGAATGATCGAAAGTTTGTAAGAATAAACCGGACGATTGGCAGCTTTCGGAACAAAGTAGTACATCAGTCCGAGATAAGGCGTGGTTAAGAAAAAGGCTACTGCATTATGACCATACCACCATTGCACTAATGCATCTTGTACCCCTGCATACCAAGAATAGCTTTTCAATAGGTGAACAGGAATTTCTACACTGTTTACTATGTGAAGCATGGCTACTGTAATCCATGTGGCGATGTAAAACCAAATGGCAACGTATAAGTGGCGTTCGCGACGTGTAAGGATTGTGCCAAACATGTTTAGTCCAAACACTACCCAAATCAAGGTGATAAGAATGTCAATGGGCCATTCTAATTCGGCGTACTCTTTGCCGGTGGTATAACCAAAAAGTAGTGTAGCCGCTGCAAAAACGATAATCAGTTGCCAGCCCCAAAAGTGAATTTTGCTCAGTTTATCGCTCCACATTCTTGACTTACACAATCTTTGAAGGGAATAGTACACTCCCATAAAAATTCCATTGCCAACGAAAGCGAAAATCACAGCATTTGTATGCACCGGTCGCACCCGACCAAACGAGGTGTAGGGCAAATCAAAATTTAGAACTGGGAAGACGAGTTGAAGGGCAGCCAAAAGTCCGGCAATCATGCCAATAATGCCCCAAAATGCTGTGGCAATGGCAAATTGTTTGACTACTTTGTTGTCATATTGAAATTGTTCAATCTGTGCACTCATAGATTTGGCATTATTTGGTTTTGTTTTGGTCTTTTGATACTGGTGTCTCATCATTCAGCATCCTGATAGATGGCGTATAGTCATCATCGAATTGGCCGTTTTTTGCTGAAATGATGAAGGCAATCAGGAAGCCAAGTGCTATTGGTAAACTCGCGGCTAGTAGAATATAAAAGGCTCCCATAAATCGCTTGATAATTTTGCCAAAAATCCTTAAGCGGTGATCCTTCTCATGTGAGTTGAATCAAAGTGTCGAATGACATACATCAGAGTTTAACCCAGAATCCGCATTGGAAATCTATTGCAGCGCTCACCCCCTTTAATATCAAGCACTTTCTCGATTTTTATTCTTGATGTATGAATATACACCATCAAATAAAAATCTGGCGAGAGCACTTGCTATCTTTGGGGTTTAACCCAGAATCCGCAGTGGAAATCTATTGCAGCACAAACCCCCTTTGATATCAAACACTTTCTCGATTTTTATTCTTGATGTATGAATATACACCATCAAATAAAAATCTGGCGAGGGCACTTGCTATCTGTGGGGCTTAGCACTTCATCGCGAATTCCAATGCGGGTTCTGGGTTTAACGATTCACGACAATTCCAAATGCAAAATCTGGATTTAAGAAAAAGTAGAGAACCTTTATGACATGCATCAGTTAGCCAACTGTAGCTTCTTTTTGTACCAAGCAGATCCCAACCAAGTGGCTCCGGTTGTGAAGAGAACAATACTAATAGAACTAGCAGGCATAAGCACTGCGGCAACTACTGGTAACATTTCTGCGCGAACTGCAAACCATAGTCCAATTGCATTGTAAAGCAGAGAAATAATAAAACTGGCTATTATGATGCGATGAATTAATACACTGTAGCTGATGAGAAAGGGTATGAATCTGAAAGATTTTGCATCCATAATTACATCACAAGATGGAGTAAATCGATTTGAATCATCGCTTATTGAAACTCCAAAATGGCTCCGGCGCAAGGCTCCAGCATCGTTGAGTCCATCGCCTACCATCATTACTATATCTCCTTTCTCTCGCAACCTTTCAATGTATTTGAGCTTGTCGTCTGGTGATTGGTGAAATAGCAGGGTAGAATCATCGCCAAATATCTCGCGCAAATGAGCTGCCTCCGCTTCGTTGTCGCCGGAGATAAGCGAAAGTTTTTTTCCTTGTTTCTTGAGTGATGTAATTAGTTCTTGCAATCCTTCTCTATAGTCGGTGCTGAACCAAAAGTATCCTCGGATTTGTCCATCAATTTCGAGCCATGTCCTGGCATTCCTATGTGAAAGTCCAGATGCAAATCCAAGAAATTCCTCTGATCCTAGGCGCATCAGCCCAATTGGAGAAGAGCCCTCTATACCTTGACCAGATATTTCTTTGAAATCACCAATTGACAGTTGATCGCTATTACTAATAAAGGCACTGATACTCCGACTTAGGGGATGCCCACTTTCTGTGCACAGCGAAGAAACAGACGACCATTCCTCGTGGCATAGTTTGCCAATAAATCCCATATCCTTTAATCGACTTCGGGTGATCGTTCCTGTTTTATCGAAGACTACATGGCTTACACTTTTCCCTTGTTCGAATGAAGCAGGTCCTTTCATGTAGATATGATCATTCCCAAGAACCCTAATACCGTTTCCGTATGTGAAACTAGCTGATAGAAGTAAAGCACAAGGACAAGCAACAATCAAAACGGCCGTGAGAGCATCAATGGCATAAGTAGCGTTCAATGGAAGCCAAATAAAAAATGAACCAATGGCTATCGTTAAGACTCCCCAAGTAAAGTATCTTGATAAACGATGTATGAAAGATTTTTTTTCTACGCGTTCTTTCGAAAAATTCTCTTGGTTCCAAAGTTCTGTGAGATAACTCTGGGCTATAGATTTCTCTGATTCGATTTTTATTGTTCCACCGATTTGTCTGCCACCAGCATATATTGTTTCACCCTTGAGAATAAAAACAGGAGTACTCTCACCATTCACAAAGCTATAATCAATCCGCGCCTCCCCATCTAACAATAGACTATCTGCCGGTATCAATTCCATATTGCGAATAATAAGATGATCGCCAGGTTTGACTTCTGAAATGGGTATAGTTTCTTCTAGGTTGTTTTTTCGGATGGTAACCCACAATGGGAAATAGGATTTATAGTCACGATCGAATGACAGCGTGGCATATGTTTTATCTTGAAAATATCTGCCAATGAGCATGAAGAATATTATTCCCGACATAGAATCGAGATAGCCACCTCCGCCTACGAAGAATATTTCATACACACTTCTACTAAAAGTTATCAGAACAGCTAATGCAATAGGAGCGTCAATATTGAGAAATCGGCTTTTAATTCCCGCCCATGCATTTCTAAAGAACTCAGCTCCGCTAAATAGTAATGCAGGTAGTGATAATGAGAAGTTTAAATACCCGAATACCTTTCGCATTGCCAAATCCCCTTCTTTAGAAAGCCCGAAATATTCCGGGAAACTCAACATCATTATATTTCCAAAGCAGAAACCTGCTACTACTATTTGAAAGAGTCTTTTTGAGCGGTGCGATTTTAATTCCTTCTTATTAAGGTCTTCAAGATTTAGATTTGGTTCGTAGCCAGTGGAAGCCAAAGTTTCGATTACCTTCCTGAGACTGGTATTCTGTCGATCATAAATAATATTGATTTCCTTATGTAGAAAATCAACCCGACTTTCTGTTATCCCGTTGTTTAATTTGTAAAGATGCTCCAACAGCCAAACACAACTGCTGCAATGAATCTGAGGAAGGGTTAAACGCACATGAATTTCGTTGCCACTCTTAAAATGAGTCAGGGCTTTTTCCACTTTCGCATCATCCAAAAATGTGAAACGGTTTCGAATGGGTTGTGCCTTTGGACTTTTACGAGCCAACTCTTCAACATCATAATATGCACATAGATCATTTTCTGTGAGCAGTTCATGAACGAGTTTACAGCCGTCGCAACAAAAAAGATTCTCGTCATCAGAAATATTTCGATCAAGACAATTGTCTCCGCAGTGATGACAGATAATACCAATGTTACTTAATAAATGGTCCAAAATATTTTATTCGGTTACACTGGTAAATGCCGTTGTGATTTATGTTTAGTTCAATGTAGTGAAACGAAATTGGATTCATACTTAAATCCAAACGGTGTAAGAACCTGTGCTGTGTTAGTCTGACTCAAATGTAGAAAGTAATTTTTAGAAGTGCCCTTGAGGACCTCTAAAAAATCAATTCAAAATTGTTACTCCTGTTCGTGATAATCTATTTCTTCATCTTTAGGATCATCTTGAACATAGTCCAATTCTTCTCCTTGTTTGTTTTGAGCTGCAAGTGTCCAATTGTCTGTGGCTGTCGTTTCGAGCCAAAGCTTTCCAGATTTTCTGAATACCTGAACATTCAATCCGAATTGCTCTTTGAACTTAGACTCCAATTCATTCACAGTAATGGATGAATCAAATTCCAAATCACCTTCTGTTTCAGTAGTTCTGCATGCACCAATAGTTGTGGCTGCTTTGGTCATGTAGTCCTTTGAAGTTCCCTTCCCAATTTTGTGCGGCTTGGAAAAAAATTCCACTTTTAGAAATGGAAACATTGCTGAAAATTCGGCCTGTAATTTTGAGATGTATTTCTGATTGCTGATTTGTAATTTCATTATTCAATAGTTGAATTGTGTAACTGCTATTTCTTTTCGGACAGAACCAATAGGGGGCGTGTGGTCGTGAATGCCATTTTCTTTGTGTTTCGCTCGTGGATCAATCTCCATAGAAAATTGTGCTCACGGGCGACCATTACCATCATATTGATTTTATATCTGCGACTAAAGTCCTCGATCATCTCCACTTTTTTGCCTTTGATGCTTTTTAGAAAGTGAACATTTTTTTCCGTGTCGTTTAAAAGTTGGAAGATTGGCTTTAGTGAGGACTCATCCTTTATCGGATAATTCTCGTCCATCACATGGGCATAGTACAGTTTTGATCCAAATGCTGAGGCAATATTGGAAACTAATTTGATTCCGGTTGTGGTTGGAATTTTATTTCCGTCAAAGGAGAGACAGATCTTAGATACTGACTTGTACTTGGATTTGTCGGGTATAATGAGAACCGGTGTAGCAATACTTCCGGCTAGGGCAGTAGATGTGCTTCCGAATACGAACTCACTGAATTTATCAGTTTGACCTATACCGATCACAACCAACGAAACATCAGTTCGTTTTGATGCCTTGCGCAGTATCTCTCCCACAAATCCGATTTCAACACTCGTGTCTATTTTGATCTTTGGATATTTTGTCTTCATTTTCAACAAGAGTGCTGCCATGTCCTTTTTAGCAGAAACTTGCATCGAATCTAAACTGGCGGTAATATCAAATTGAATGTCACTTACCAAAGGAATATGGGTTCCATGAACCAGCGTCACTTGAGCGCCTATATCTGAGGCTAGAGAGAGGGCATAATTGGCCGCGTTTTCTGAAACCTTGGTGAAGTCTACTGCAACTAGAATTTTTTCCATGACTTATATTGTTTGTTTTATGCCTAAATATAAGGAGCGAAAGTGAAACATGCATTTCCATCGAGGGTTGAGCGCTATCAATTCATAGGCTGATTTTTGTCATACAAGGGAAAAAATGACCAATTCATCACTCAAAATGTTGATAATTAACAAAGAAGAGTTTACAAGTGGTTCGGAATATTTGTATTTGGTATGGATGAAACTCACATTTTTGGTACGTGAAAAGTATATCCATCAAAGAGTTGGAAGATCGCAACAAGTATCGCAGGCTAACGCTTCGAACATGGGAGAAAAGTGAGGTGAATCATACGTTACCCGAACGCGAACTCGAAAAGGTTGAGGAAAGGAACAAGAGAATGATGATGGATGGTGATGAGGACCATTAAATCTGGAACACCTGTTCTCCTATATCCAATCAATTCAATTTTCAGTTAGTTAAAGCAAGTCAGAAAGGGGATGCAACGGCATCCCCTTTTTTCTTTTTGAGCTTTTTTCTTCGTCAAATGAACCAAAGGATTCCAATCGTGGTTAGGGATTATATTGCCAACTATGTATACCTTAGCACATCTTTACTACCATAAAACCTGAACATGATGAAGTTTACATTCTACTTTCTTTTTTCTATGATGAGCATAGGGCTCTTTGCTCAAAGCGATCCAGTTTTTTCAAAGGATCCTGCTGAAGTGAGGCTGACCTCAGGTGTTCGCGAATACGACAAAGTCTATCAGCAAATGCTAAGACAGGCCCCTGTATGGCAAGCTTTCCTTGCGCAGAATAACACTTGGTATGTCCATTTTAATGAGCAAAATGCTTTACCTCACAGGGCTTACGGCCAGCCAATTCCTGTGACTGGTAATACACCTCAGGAACAGGCATTGAATTTTATTGCTGACCACTTGGATGTATTTAATGTGGATCCTGCCCAATTATCGGAGCCTACTATTTCAAAATCAGACAAACACACTTGGGTCAATTTTTCTCAAGTAGTAAACGGCACCAATGTTTTGAATACAACGCTTACTATCAAACTTTGGAATAACAGTGTAGTTCTCTTCGGTTGCGACCTCTACAATGTGGGTACGCCAGCAAACGAGGTGCTTATTTCAAATGAGCAAGCACAAATGATTGCTGTTCAAGGAATCGATCAAGAAATAACTTTCATTGAATTGAACTCCGATTTAAAGCTATTGCCAGTTCCTGCTTACAGAACGGCTCAGGTGAAATGGGTATACGAAGCTCGTGTAAAATGCATAAACGCAAATAATGTACCTTCAGATTACTACACTCTGATTGATGCGCAATCAGGTCAAATTGTATATAGAGTCAATAATGTGATGCATCACAATTGTGGACCCGTTTGTCCAAAACCATCTGAACATAAAGCACTCATGATGGGACTTCCTCCGGAGTCTCAGCTAATGGATGTGCAAGTGACTGTAACTGGAGATGGTTATGCCGTAAATCCTTATGGGGAGATAGAAACACTTCCACTCGAACACCTTTATGTAAACGTAGGAGGCACAAATTATCCTACCGACGAAACAGGTTACGTAAATATCGCCGCCGACCCGGGCACAAATGCTCAAATTCGTTTACAAGGAGATTGGTGCAGGATATACACCGGAGGCGTTACTCCTGGTAACAATATTATTCTGCAAGCAGGCAATAACGACTTTTCCTTTAATTCCTTTTCTACTGTTAGAGAGAGGTCGGCTTATAAAAGTGTGCAGGATATTCACGATCACCTAAAATTTTGGATGCCCTCTTTTGATGGAATGGATATTCAGCTAACGACTAACATTGATGAAGCTGGTGAGTGCAACGCATTTTACGATGGCGAATCTATTAACTTTTTCAATATTGGCGGTGGTTGCAACGCTACAGCTTTAATTGCTGATGTAGTATATCATGAATATGGTCATGGAATTAATAATACATATTATAACAGCCTAAGTTCCAGTTTCGCAAATGGCGCTATGAATGAAGGATACGCAGATTATTGGGCAATTTCTCTTTCGAACAACCCTCATGTAGGTCAAGGTTTTTACACAGGCAATGAAGATGGTATACGCAGATACGATATGGATCTTAAAAGATATCCAGAAGATCTCATAGGTCAGGTACATTCTGATGGCGAAATCATTTGTGGTGCTTGGTACGACACTCATTTGTTGATGGGGGCAGATTGGACTTCCACCATGGAATTATTTATCAATACCTACCCTGGTTTACAAGCCAATACTTTCAATGGAAACGAAGGTGAAGCTTTCACCGATGTTCTGCTCGATGCACTTCAAGCGGATGACGATGACGGAGATATTTCTAACGGTACCCCAAATGGAAATGCCATTATTGTAGGCTTCGATATGCATGGTATCACCTTGTTGAGCAATGCATCTCTGTATCACAACGACGTTGAGTTTGCTCCTGATGAAACCGACATAGCAATTAATGCCGTTTTAGATTTGAATTTTCCTTTCAATCAGTACCTCGATGAGGTGAAACTAGTATACAAGATCAACGATTCTTCGGATTGGACTTCAACCGATATGGCCAATACAGGTGGAGACAATTACACAGGGTCTATTCCTGCTCAACCAAAAGGCACTGTAGTGGCTTATTACCTGGGTGTAACTGATATTAATGGACTTTTGAGCAACATTCAACCTATTGCCGCAAATCAGGTGCCTCACCCAAATCTTCCATACTATGTTCTTGTAGGAGTTCAGGAAGTTGGCATTCACGACTGTGATGACTATGAGGATTGGGGCTCATGGCAAACAGGTGTTCAGGGAGATAATGCTACTACTGGAATTTGGGTTCTAGATATTCCGACTGGATCATTCGGCACTCCCGGTGATCAAAATACTGTTGTGCAGCCTTATTTGCAGCACACTCCAGGCGGAGAATATTGTTTTGTTACTGGCAATGCCTCAAATGAAGCGGCGGGTATAGGCGAAAATGATGTGGATGCTGGAAAAACGACTCTTCAGACTTCGGATATTGATATGACTGAATACGAGAGTCCAATTGTTGCCTATTGGCGCTGGTACACAAATGCACCTGCATCTGGAGCTAATCCAAATGCGGACTGGTGGCAGGTGAGAATCAGCAACAACGGTGGGAATAGCTGGACTTATATTGAGAACACCCTTACAGGTGAAATAGGGTGGAGAAGACATGCTTTCCGCGTGAGCGATTACGTGACGATAACGGATGATATTATGATGCAATTTATCGCTTCGGACAGTTTACAAATTGGTCAAAACCTAGATGGCGGTTCGCTTATTGAAGCTGCTTTAGATGATTTTATTCTGTACGAGGAAGAAGCAGATATCAATGTAAACGAGGTCGTTTCGTCAGTGGATGTTGAGTTATACCCAAATCCGGCCTCAGATTTAATCAATATTGAAATAAGCGGTGGTGAGGCTAAGGCCGTTAGAATATTCAATACTCTTGGAGAAATTGTCTATTCATCGCAACCTCTAGGAGCATTCGGTCGTACAAGTGTATCCCTGACAGGCTTCGCCGTTGGAGTGTACACAGTAGTGATTGATATACACGAAGGACAAGTGCGGAAGAATTTCACTGTGCGAAACTGATCAGACGACTTAATTACTTAAGCAAACCCCGGCCTTAAAAAGGTCGGGGTTTTTTTTTGAGATTGATCTTTAACCCAGAATCCGCATTGGGATTCACAATAAAGTGCTAACACCGTTTATCCCGCATTACGCATTAGGGCAATTTTTGCAGAATGCGTGCGGGATTCTCAAATCTAAGCGATAGAATACTGCATCCATCGGCAAAATTAAGGTGCAATTTTTCTATCGCTTGATTTGGGTTTATGTAGCTCTAATCTCTGCTCAGCCGAGACAACAGATACCATAACGGCATTTACCATTTCGTGCATGCAAGATGCTGCAGCTCATTACAAAAAAAAAAATTTCGAATGCGCAATGCAGAATGGACTATTTATTGTGCAGAATTGGTATCCCGAATCACGCGATGGAGATATCGGAATTCATAGGTCGAACTATTACTTTGCTCCATCGTGTAGATTCGAGAATCGCGCAACGCATTAACCCCAAGATGCTTCCAATGCGCAATGCGGGATTATTTGATGGTGTATATTCATACATCAAGAATAAAAATAGAGAAAGTGCTTGATATCAAAGGGGGTTAGCGCTGCAATAGATTTCCAATGCGGATTGTGGGATAATAAAAAGATTGAATATTCCTTACCCCACAATCTCGGCGCTGCTAACTTGTAATTCTCTATCTACTTTTTTGAATAGTCCTTGAAGCACTTTTCCAGGTCCAACTTCTATCACTTCCGACGCGCCGTCGGCAAGCATTTGCTGCATGGTTTGAGTCCATAGAACAGGTGCAGTTAATTGAGCTACTAGGTTTTTCTGAATTTCCAGAGGGTCAATAACTGCAGATGCCGTTACATTTTGATATACCGGACAAGTTGGTTGATGAAAAGCTGTTGCTTCAATAGCTCTTTCAAGTTCTAATCGGGCAGGCTCCATCAACGGACTGTGAAACGCACCGCCAACAGGAAGTTTGATAGCTCTTTTAGCGCCGGCCTCTGTAAGTTTTTGACATGCGAGATCAACAGCAGCATTTTCACCACTTATCACTAGCTGACCTGGACAATTGTAATTTGCGGCAACAACAATGCCTTCAGTTTCAGAGCAAATTCTTTCGACTACAGAATCTTCTAGACCTAGAATGGCCGCCATGGTGCTGGGATTCAATTCACATGCTTTTTGCATCGCCATAGATCGAGCGTATACCAAGCGCAAAGCATCTTCGTAAGACAAAGTTCCATTCGAGGCCAATGCTGAAAATTCACCAAGGCTATGTCCTGCAACCATTTGAGGAGTAAATGAGCTGCCAAGACATTTAGCCAACACAACAGAATGTATGAATATCGCGGGTTGTGTTATTCGCGTTTGTTTCAACTCTTCCTCAGACCCCTCAAACATGACATCTGTAATTCTAAATCCAAGTATTTCATTGGCCTGCTCCAACAATTCTTTGCCTAGAGAAGACTTCTCATAGATGTCCTTTGCCATACCCGGAAATTGGGATCCCTGTCCTGGGAACACATAAGCTCTTTTCATTTGATTATTTTTTTGCTAGTTTATAGCTAATTCCTAGCCCCAGAATTTGACGGAATTGAACACCTGGTCCAGACTCGCCATTTTCGCCTTTCGGAACCATGATATCGTGGTCGTAAATTAGCTGAGTAGAAAGAGAAGCATTGAAGTATTCACTTGCTTTCAATGTAAGTTGGTTTTCCCAGTTCACGTCAATATTACCGGGGTTTTCGGCATAATTGGAGAAAAGGTCAATCTTGGTAGTGAACGATACGTTTTCTGCAACTTTAGAGGTATACTGAGCCTTGAAATAACCACCGATCTCACTGCGAAAATTCTTTCCACTACTCACAATTGCACCGAGGCCATCGTATGTGGCAGGATCTACTCCGAAGGCTCCCAAATCGGCAAGGTCTTGATTTGTAACAAAAGTGCCTTTGAAAGTTACAGGAGAAATGAATACAGTTAGTCTGTCGCTTGGCTTGTAATCCATACCTAAAGCTACCAGCAAATATCCGGGTGCAAGGAAGTCTGAAATACGCGCATCTCGACCGTCGAGGTTTGTATATACTGGAAAACCGCCCGCAACATTATAACCGGGTGCAAATTGAGACCTGAAATTCATCAAGCCGGCATAAAACCAATGTTCCGAGGCCTGACGACCATATTTGCTCTGAAAGTCTATGCGGTCATCGGTTTTGAGGGCTCTGCTCTCCAAGTCCAATAAGGTAAGACCATATCCTAAGTCGAGGGTATTGTCCCAAGAATTTCTGTTCTTCGAATAATTGGCAAACAGATTTATCAATCCTGCGCTGGTGATCGAGTTGTTTCCCCCAGCAGCCCACTGACTTAGATAAGTCTGTGTAGTGGAAAAACTTATGTTACCTCCTTTACGCCAAACCAAGCTATCGCCAGGTGCGCTCTTGGCCTTAAGATTGTCGACTACCTTTTTTTCTTCGTCAGCCGATAAAACTTTATCGCCTTGCGCGAATGAGGCAGCAGAAAATGCCAGAGCAAAAGCCGCGACGAAGAGAAGATTTTTTTTCATGTTGGTGGTTTTGGTCTTTAAGGCCGCAAAAATGCTTCATATTCCCGAATTTCACAATGGAATTTTTTCTCTGCTGTAAACCTTTTTGTGAGATATAAAAGTTTTTAAAGTTTTCTTTAGCCTGATAATTATCCGTTTGATTTTAGTGGAGATGAAGAATTAAATTTTTTCGTTGGCAAAATGAAATGAATCTTTTCTGCGTTAATTTGCTCTTATGACAATGAACTATCCTGCCAAAGTGATCTTAGCTTGGGGCGAAGCCATAACGGGAAATATGGAAATTAGGAATTGGCTTATGCAAAATGGTTATCCAGAACTAGGTTTGTTTGTTTTCGCCCTGAAGAATCACGATGAGTCGAGAGATTGGCTTATTCGAAACGGACATCCTCATCTGATGGCATTAATAAATGGTATAGAAGGGAATGTCAATGCCTTAGCATGGCTCAAAAAGCACGAATTTGACGTGTTGGAGCATATGGCCAGAGCAGCGGATCATGATCAATCTGCATTGAATTGGCTTATCCAAAACAACTACAAGGACATGGCTGTATTAGCAGCGAAAATGATGATGGTAAAAGATCAAATCGAAGAGGATAACAACGACGTTCACAAAATCTCTCCTAATTGAAGAAGATTGCAGAGAAGTTCTTTGCCGTCATGCATAAATCAAAGTGCTGAACTTTCCACCTTGCAGTAGTTTATGTGATACCCTGTGAAAGTCCTCTAGTTTTACATCTTTTACACTCTGAAGTATCTCTTCATGACTTTCAATCATATCGTAGATAAGGATGCTTCTACCGAGGTGAAACATTTCGGAGGCAGGCGATTCTTGAGCTAAAGTCAACTGTCCGGAGATCTGAGTTTTCATCGATTCCATTTGTCGCGATGAAATATTTCCTGAGGCTACTTTCTCAAGCTCTTTCCAAATGAGTTTTTCCATTTTCGCAAGACTTTCATCTGAAGTACCAGCATAGATGGAAAAGACTCCAGAATCATGAAATGGGGTGTAGTTGGCTTCAATATGATATGCAATTCCGTTTTTCTCTCGCAGTTCATAACTCAATTTACTGTTCAATGCCGGTCCACCCAGGTAGTTGGTGATTATAGCCACTATTCGCCTGTCAGGATGATGCAGATCTACCGTTTTGCAACCTGTTACGAAATGCGCTTGGTGGTTATCCGTTTCATGTCGAAGGGTTCTAATCCGTTGACTAGCAGGTTTTATACGTGGAGAGTTTTCGATTGTAGATTTTTTCCAAGAACCAAAGCAACGGTCAATCCATTTCTCAACATCCTTCGGATTTTCCTGACCCACAAGGGAAAAAACGGAATAATCGGGTTTGTAGTGCCTTTGGAAAAAACCGTAAACATTCTTTCTGTTTAGCTCCTTTATAGAACTTTCAGTACCCAAAATACTTCTGCCTAATCCATGCGATCCGAAAAGTACTTTGTCAAACTCTTCAAAGATCATCTCACCGGGTTGGTCCTTATAGGCATTCATTTCATCAATAACCACCTCTTTCTCGCGAATGATCTCGGCTGCTGGAAATGTGCTGTTTTGAACTATATCAGAAATTACCTCAATCGCATTTTTCCAATGTCCGGATTCTACGGATGCGTGTATCCATGTTTCCTCCTTAGAAGTAAATGCATTCAATTCGCCGCCTAAACGGTCCAAACTATTCAATATGTTGAACATATTGCGCTTCTTGGTTCCCTTGAAAAGCATGTGCTCTATCAAATGAGCCGTCCCTTGTTCGGATGGAGCTTCATCTCGCGATCCACAACCGACAACAATTCCGCAATGCATCACATTTCCAGGTCGCTGCAAGTAAACGCATCGCAATCCATTGGCTAAAGTGAAAATTTGTGGGTTCATGGGTCAAATTAAATCCTTAATCGCTAGTCATGGAAATATTTGTTGTCTTTAAACCCAGAATCCGCTTTGGGATTCGCTATGAAGTGCTAAACCCCAATGATAGCACGTGCTCTCGCCAGATTTTTATACCGTTTATCCCGCATTGCGTATTGGAAGCATCTAGAGGTTAATGCGCTGGGGGATTCTCGAATCTACACGATGGAACAAAGTATTAGTTCGCCGATGAATTCCGATATCTCCATCGCGTGATTCGGGTTTATGTATCTCTAATCTCGGCTCAGCCGAAACAACAGCTTCTACAACGGCATTTACCACTTCGGGAATGCGAGATGCTGCAGCGCATTAACCTCAAGACACTTCCAATGCGCAATGCGGGATTATTTGATGATGTATACTCATACATCAAGAATAAAAATCGAGAAAGTGCTTGATATTGAAGGGGGTTAGCGCTGCAATAGATTTCCATGGCGGATTCTGGGTTTAACGAGAATCAATCTAATTTTTGCTAACAAGATATTCTGTGCTTTATTTGAGGACATGAAGGTTGTATTTCCGATCTATCGTTTGTGCTTCATTGCAATTGCATTGAGATGCTCTTGTCCTGCGTTCAGTCAGAATGCAGATACAACCATTGTGGTAGATGGGGCCAAAACATTAGTTCTAATACCTCGTGACAATGAAAACCAAGGAGAACCTCTCCGAGTGCTAATTGAATACAAAGATGAATGGTATCTCGAATCTTGGTTTGTAATTGGCGCTCTCGTGCTACTTGCTTTTATTGCTTTTTTGGTCTTCAGGTTTTTTCTGAGCAACAGTCGTAAATCTGCTTTGGCACGAGCTCGAATTTCAGAGTTGGAACGAAGCGCCTTACAGTCTCAAATGAACCCTCACTTTATTTTCAATTCTCTCAATTCGATTCAGAGCTATATCGCCAATAATGAAAATGAAAAGGCAAGTCGCTATCTCGCCAAATTCTCTCGACTTGTCCGTGCTACCTTGAATAACTCTAGATCCGGCAAAATCACTTTGGAAGAGGAGATAGAGGCGGTGACTCATTACCTCGAACTTGAAAAGATGAGGTTCAAAGAAAAATTCGATTATGATATTACTGTTGATGAAGATATCATGTCTTCCGAACTCCAGCTTCCTCCCATGCTTATTCAACCGTATCTTGAAAACGCTATTATCCATGGACTCGCTCAAACAAGGAGCAAAGGCAGGATAAGTCTGTATTATTTGCTTATTGGCAATTACTTGGTTGTTACCGTAACCGACAATGGAATCGGAATAGAACAGAGCAAAAAATTGAAAGAGGGCAATAAGTCTCTGCACAAGTCAGTGGGAATGACCATAACCCAAAAGAGACTCGAAATGCTTGACGAAGGCAACAACGACAACAAGGTGAAAATTGAAGAAGTGAAAGATAGAAAAGGTGAAGTGTTAGGAACTAAGGTCGAAGTAAAAATCCGAGTGCAATAATTGCTAGATGTGAAGGCAAGTCTGCCGAGGTTTTTGATGGCATTGAAATGTTATTACATTCGCATAGACAACTAGACCATGAACACCATTAAGGCCATTATTATTGACGACGAAGCCGATGCAAGATCAACCTTATCGTCATTTCTGAGATCCACATGCCCACAAGTGATTGTGGTAGGTGAGGCTACGGGTGTTCAAGATGCATACAAGCAAATTCTCAACATCGAACCTGATCTGATCTTTTTGGACATTCAAATGGAGGATGGCACGGGTTTCGACTTGCTTGAAAAAATAAAGAACCCAGACTTCTTTGTCATTTTTACGACGGCTTTCGACAATCACGCAGTTAGGGCTTTCAAATTTGCAGCGATAGATTACTTGCTTAAGCCGATCGACCCGGACGAATTGCTTGAAGCGGTCAGTAAGGTCCGTAAAAAGCAAATAAGCAATCAAAAACGAATTGAATATTTGATGGATGTGCGACAATCGGGGGTCCATGATCGTATAGCTCTTTCTTCTCAGGACAGCTACACTCTTGTGCGCTTCGATCAGATCGTAAGACTCGAGAGTGATAGCAACTACACTCACTTTCATTTGACCAGTAAGGAAAAAATTACTGTGCCCAAATCACTCAAAGAATTTGAAGATATCTTGCCTTCAAATGTCTTTTTCAGAACTCATCAAAGCCATATTATCAATGTTTCTTTTGTCAAAAAATTCATTAAAGAAGATGGTGGTTATGTTCTCATGGAGGATGGCACCGAAGTAATGGTGGCACGCAGAAGAAAAGACGAGTTCATCAAAATGCTCACCGGTCAATACGACTGAATTCCTCGTGGCCTCTTCTAATAGAAAAAGGCAAAGCCGCTAGCCAGCATTTCTCTGCATATTACTAATACCAATTCTGCTTGCAATACCATTAGTTTGGCTGTTATGGGCCAATGGAGCGAAAAAGTTTTGGACTATTACAGATACCTAAAGTAGAATATTCCCAGAATGCGCATTGGAAATCTATTACAGCACTAACCCCCTTTTGATATCAAGCACTTTCTCTATTTTTATTCTTGATGTATGAATATACACCATCAAATAAAAATCTTGCGAGAGCACTTGCTATCTTTGGGGTTTAGCGTTTCATCGCGACTTCCTATGCGGATTCTGGGATAATAGAATAGGCATAAAAAAAACCGACCCACTTCGAGAAGCGGGCCGGTTTTGTCATGGGTGCAAAAAAAGGCAACAGTTCTATGGGAACCAAGCCTTTGTCGTTGAGCTTATTTTGCCTCGGCCTCGTGGTCGTGGTGCTCATGTCCTTCGTGGTCATGATCGTGATCATGACTCTGTTCTTCAGATTGGGTCTGTGGAGCATCTTCTATCATCACACTGTGCGCTGTGATAGTAAGAACATCTTCTGGCCCTTTGATTTTGTCTATTTCATCTTGTGGCATATCACTTTCCATTGCATAATGCAATCTTTCTTCTTCTGAGAAAATTGTGCGATAGGCATAACCTTGTATCACACATTTTTTGCCTTCGCATCCATCTTTAGGTACAAAGAAGTTGTGATCTTTCATTCTTACTTTAATGTCTTTACCACTTTCATCCTTAATGTCCATCCAACATCCCATCTTGGTGCATGTTTCTGTAATAGATGCAGCAACAGTTACCATCATCGAATCTTGAGTTCCAATTTTAGATTTTAAATCGGCAACTGTAATAGCAATTGCAGGATCAAATTTCATAGTGTCCGGATAAAACGTTTGAGATACTGTTGTTGTATCAACGTTTGAATTGCCTGCATTCAAATCTGATTGATTAAAATTTCCACAACCAAAAAGTATGGCTGCAAGCACAACTGAAATAGTGAGTTTTTGAATCATTTTTCGGAATTATTCGAATGCAAATTTATGAAAACGAAAGTCGGACTTATCAACAAATCTGAGAATTGTTAATAGTTTCTCTATGAATCAGAGGATGAATGACTTACGTTTAAACGGCTGATTATCTGATAATTGTAACTACTCCGTCAAATTCATACTCCTCAGCGCTATGCTGATCCTTGATTTGGACCCGCCATATGTAGGAGTCGTTTTGGGCATAGAATTTACCTTCTCCCACGTTGCCCATCCAAAACTCATTTGGGTTCGAAGATTCGAAAATTACGCTGCCCCAACGATTTATTATACGAAGGTGGTATGTAGATGGGTCTAAACCTGTAAAATATACTGCAAAATAGTCGTTAAGCCCATCATTATCAGGGGTAAAGGCATTCGGAGCATAGAACCCATGGTCCGCATCAATGGGTATCAATTCGCAATGCGTACTGTTACAACCAGCATCATTTGTTGCCATAAGACACACTTCGAAATTGCCAACTAGCTCATTATTAAAAATATAGGACAGATTTTCGCCCGAAAAATTCTCCCCATTCCATAGGCTCCATTCCAAAGTGGTGTAGTTTAAGGAGTTGCTCGTAAATTCAGCTTCATTTTGAAGTGATGAGAGATTTTGTGGGGTAAAACTGAAAGATGCATGAGGGCTTTCGACAACCGTTATGTCATTGGGATAAAGAACTGATACCTCGCAACCAATTGAACTGATTGAACTTACACCCAATTCATAGACCCCGGGATTGACAATTGAGAGGTTAAGATTAGTACCCGTTCCTATTTCTTCACCATTCAAACTCCAGATATAATCTGTGGCTATGCCAGTAATGTCTGATACCGACGTTTGAAGTATGGCCGGAATACATTCGTTAAATATTAACTCACTTAAAATGAGATTAGAAAGCTCTTCCACTTGAATGTTTACTGCAGTAATGGACTGACAGCCATAAGCATTTGTGCTGGTCAATTCAACCTCCATTTCACTCTCGATTATCCAAGAAATATTTGAGTTGTTTTCATCTACGAATGGAGACCAAGAGTTTGATTCAGCATTACCCACAGCGGACAAATTCGCCACTGATCCCACACAATAAATTGATTCCCCACTTATATCTGCCTCAGGTTGAGGGAAAATGGTTACCAAAAGGGTATCGCTGGTGTTGCAAATCCCATTTCCGGCCGAAACAATGTATGGCACTTCAATTGGGCTATCTCCTTCATTTACAAAGCCTATGATTGGATTCGGCTCTTGGTCACTACTCAATAGGAAAGATGGTGTCCAATCGTAAACACATCCTTCCACTGCCTCTTGGCCAATTTGTACGGCCGGGTCGCCATTGCAGCCCACTACATCTGGACCGGCATAAAAATCCATGGGTTCCTGAACCGAAATACTAAATATTGCTTGATCAACTGGACATGGGCCGTTCATTGCTGTCGAATACTCGTATTCTCCGGCAGGCATCTGAATTGGATCGAAGTAATTACTTAAAACAGGACTTCCCAAATAACTCCAAGTTCCGCCTTCGTCCGCCCCCATTGAATAAAATGGCCAAATTATCGGATCTTGATTAGAGCAAAATTCATCCGACAAATCAATTCCTGCAAAATAGGGTTCGAAAATTGAAAGATCCAAGTCATAAACTCCTTGTCCGCATGCGTTCACGGAGTCAATCAAATATTGAAATGAAACAATTTCTTGCTCTTCTAATGGAAAAATGGGATTGATGACAATCGACTGACTGTTTGTCCAATGACCCAAATTCAAATATACCGCAGGTAAAAAGGTATTTAGATCTACGGAATCCGCAGTGCTGCAAATTTGGCTTTCCAACTGAACTATCGCATTCATTGATTGAACATCAATGGAAGCCGTCGCACTCACATCAGGACAGCTATTTCCCGAAAAAATTGTAGCCAGAAAATTGAAAACATCTGGTCCAGGAATGGTATAATCTGAATTGACAGATAAACCCGCGCCATCAGTCCAAACAATCGCACCTGACGGCTGCCCCATGTATAAGTCGAGATCAATATTTCCTATAGTTTCGCAGACGGAGATAGAAATTGAATTTAATGCAGAGAGTTCCTCATCGATTTCCAAGGTAAATTGTGCTTCATCACTCGGACATGCAATTCCATCAACATGGTAAATAGCCTGATATTCTCCGGTTTCCAAAGTGTCGAGATAGCCGTCTTGAACGCTTGAGCCGTCGATAGTCCAAATTCCATCGCCGTCCGAAGAAAGGTCCAAAAACGCATTAAGGTCGATGGGTTGTTCGGATTGACATAGGGTTTGATTACTTCCAATTCCTCCATTTGGCAAGTATTCTACTTCCATTTCGAGGTAGCTAACTTCTACAGGGCAATTGTCGATTTGAATAGAGTAGGTGTAAGTCCCATTCAATTCGTCAATACCAGGATCAAAAAGTACATCCGTGCTGCTGCCATCGGGCGCAGTCCAGTTTCCGCCTACAAGGGGATTGCCCTCAAGCAAATCTATTAGATTTTGGACACTGGCAGTCTCACAATACAAATGGGAAGCACTGTTTCCGGCTGGATCCATTGGTGTGCTCAAGATATTAAGATGACTTGTAATCGACGGACAAGGTGTTTCTCCTGTTACTACATATGTGTAATCGCCTACCGCATCTAATTCAGGGGAATATGTCGGGTCCACCGGAAAATTATTAGGGTCGTACCAAAGACCACCCGGTTCTGGATTGCCATTAAGAAGTCCAAACATATTAACTGGTTCCGCATTTGAACAAATGAGCACAGCATCGTCTACACCGGCATTTGACATTTGATTCTCTATCACAAAAAGACTTGAAAACACAGGGTTACAGCCATCTATAACGTCTACAATATAGGTAAACAAAGCGCCATCCATTAAAGAAGGGTCATACCAACCGCTTACTATTTCCCCTTGATTATTAAACCATTGCCCACCATAATCGGGACTTCCAGTAAGGACATCTGTCATTAAAAAAGGCACGTAATTCTCACAAATCAAATAAGTCGTGCTCTGACCGGCTTCCGCATTCTCGATTATAAAAACCTCGGCTGCTGTCTGCGTTTCGCATAGCCCGTCAAGAAAAGTATATAAGAATATTTCCGTGCCTGAGAGCAAAGCGGGGGATTGAATATTCGTAACGGGATTTCCTAAAAGATCTGTCCAAACTCCACCAGCAATGTATCCAGATATAAGACTAGAAAGTGTGAAGTTTCCAGCGGTTTCACAGATTTCTGTTTGCGATGCGTTTCCGGGATTTATAGAACTAGGGACATTCCAAATGAGGGTCTGCACTTCGTTGTCATAGCTATATTCTAAAAAGTAGACTCCAGAACAGAGAGAATTTATTGAGGAACTTCCGCTAGTTGTGATTTCTTGAAAAATGACCTGACCATTTAAATCTGACCATTCATAATATGTGTTTGTTGAGATTCCTGAAGTAAAAGAGATTGCCCCGTCACAAGTGCAAGAATTGGAGGCTGGCGCAATGACAACCTGAGCGCCAGTATTAAACGCTAATGCCAACAGGACATATAGGAAAGCCGATCTCATTGTTAGTCTAGCAATCAGGAAAAAGGTTAATCAAAGCAAGGCGGCAAAGATAGTCTAAAAGTTATCAACATCTCTTCGTCGAAATCTAAATTTTTTCCGATGAAACCTAAGGGATTGACTGCCAAACGCAAATCCTCGTCTTTACTGAAAGAAGGGTTTTATACCGTTTATGTATCTGTAATATTCCATTACAGTTGAACTCTATTGGCCTGCAACATCTACTCCAATGGCATTTATTACTTCATGCATGCAAGATACTGCAGAGCATTACCCAAAAAGACTTATAATGTGCAATGCAGGAGGGACTATTTTAAATCCAGAATCCGAATTGGGATTCGCGCTGCAATTGAGTTCCAATGCGGATTCTGGGTTAAAGGCAGAATTGGTATAAAACCTTTCGCTCCATCATTGCGAAATGGACTTCCCAAATGCGTTTCGAGGATAATGCCAGATCCTATGGACAAAAAAAAACCCGGTTGATTACTCAAACCGGGTTTTATCGAAACTATGGTTTTGGTTAAGGAATAACCGTTAATAATCCGGAGAAATACTTCTCCTCATTGGTTCTGTCGTTGTACAGAATCACTATCCAAGGGTATTGACCAGGAGCCACGTTATTTCCATCCGAGGAAGTGCCATCCCAACCTTTGTTTTTATTTACAGATTCAAAAATGGGTGTTGACCCTTGATAAACTGTCATTTTAAACTTCACCTTACCGCTTTTCAGGGCTTGAGGCATAAAGATATCAGTACCCAAAGCAATCTTCGACTGCGCTTCCAATTTATACTCCGTGTTCACAGGGATGTACTTTACTTTACTGTCAGTACAACCATATTCGTTGCTTACAGTAAGAGCTACCATGTGTTTGCCTTTGTCCACATAAGATCTGACGGGACTAATTTCTTCGCTCTCTTTTCCATCGCCGAAATTCCAAGAGAACTCGTTGGCATTATCTGAAATGTTGATGATCTTCACAGTCGGTGTTTCAGTAGGATCGTTCACGAATTCCCATTCGAAATCAGCACTTGGGGATGGATTGATTACAATAATATCTCTTTGAACGCTGGTGCGAATAACTCCACCTTCGCTGGTTACTGAAAGAGAAACATCGTATACGCCTGACTTTGAATATCGGTGAGCGGTATTTGGTTTATTCGAGAAAGTACCATCTCCAAAATTCCAGAGATACTGGCCTTCAGAAGGGCTGTCTGCTAGATTGAAATTTACTTCGTAGCCAACACAAGCTTTGTCAACATTGGTTGCAAATTTTAGATCACGTGAATTGTTTTCCTCTGATATTGTTACTTTTTCTTGATCAGGTGTAATGTTCTGCACTTCGCTCACATCAATATGTGGTTGAAGAATAAATCGATCTTGCAAAGGTATATAAGCAGACTCCGTATTTCCTGATATTTTATCTGCTCCTGAGTCAGCGTTCTGTGAAAGAGTAATATCGCTCAATAATTGAGCAGGAAGAGAATTTTCGTTTGTGGGAGAAATACTATTGTTAGAACCGTTGGAAATAATTTGGTCCTGGAAGCGGGCGAATGCGTAACCACCCTTCGCTTTAGAAACTTTAAAACCGTGCTCATAGATCAGATAGGAACCTGCGCCTGTAAAAATAGCAGCTGCAGCCAAAGCCACAATCCACGAATAGTTGGAACTACCTCCTCTCGAAGCAATTTGCTTCTCGAGTCGATTCCAGCTCTTCGCATCGAAAGGGGTTTCGTAACCTTCCATCGATTGTCTGACTTTTTCCTCAAATGGAGTAAAAATCTTGCTCATTGGCTTTTTTGTGGTTATGCGTTAAAAGTATCTTCTTCAAATTTCTTTTTGCTTTCGCAAAATTGGATTTCGATGTGCCCACGCTAATTCCAAGCGCTTCTGCGATATCCATATGAGTATAATTTTCAAAAACATACAAGTTGAAAACGGTTTGGTAGGCCGGTGACAACTGGTACATGGCTTCTATGATTTCTTCTGGTTTGAAGTCATACTTATCATACTCATCTATTTCAACATCTATCTCATCTTCGAACTCCTCCGAAGAAGTATCTTGACCTAACATCAAGATGTCTGTTTTACTTTTTCTGAACCTGTCAATTGACATGTTCACCATAATCCTTCGCACCCATCCTTCAAAGGAACCAACACCCGTGAATCTCTCCATGTTGTTGAATACCTTGATAAATCCTTCTTGCAAAACATCTTGAGCAGTGTCCTGATCACGTGTATAACGCAAGCAAACGGCTTTCATTTTACCATAAAACATCTTGTAAATCGCATGCTGCGATTTACGGTCTCCATTGAGACAACCTTGTATTATTTGTTTCAACTGAGGAATCTCTTCCATCGTTCATACATTTATCAGACGGACTCATACCCTAAGGGTTGCCACCCAAGGATAAAATTCCCGGATTTTTTTTTCATCGGGGCTAAATGTAGTCCAAGTGCGTCAATTACATGCTTTTCGAACGAAATTCCTTGCAGATGGTTGCCTATGTGTCGATTTATGCCATGCTTTGAGGCAAAGTTTAATATTGATTGGCATCGATTGAGATCTCTTTGGTGTGATTTCAGATAATTTTGCCGAAGAATGAATAAAAGGGTAGTTGTAGGATTGAGCGGTGGTGTCGATTCGAGCGTAGCGGCGCACCTTCTCATTGAGCAGGGCTATGAAGTCATTGGCATATTTATGAGAAACTGGCATGACGAAAGTGTCACTATAAATAATGAATGCCCTTGGATTGACGATAGCAACGACGCTATGTTGGTGGCCGAGCATTTGGGCATACCCTTCCACGTTCTAGATCTCAGCGGTGAATACAAAAAGCGTATAGTCGACTATATGTTTAGAGAGTATCAGTCAGGAAGAACACCCAATCCGGATGTGCTCTGTAATCGAGAAATCAAGTTCGATGTTTTTCTCAAAGCGGCCATGAACCTTGGAGCTCAATATGTAGCAACAGGACACTATTGCCGTCGTGAAGAATCTTTCGATGGAACTTTCAAATTGTTGGCAGGATTGGATTCTAATAAGGATCAGAGTTATTTTTTGTGCCAACTAGATCAAAATCAGTTGTCTAAAGTGCTTTTTCCCATTGGCAATCTTCAAAAGTCTGAAGTGCGAAAAATGGCAGAATCGATTTCACTTCCAAATGCTGCCAAAAAGGACTCTCAAGGTCTCTGTTTTATTGGCAAAGTAAAACTCCCCGTTTTTCTCCAACAGCAATTGGAGCTTAAAAAAGGGAAGATAATTGAAATTTTGCTGTGGGCTCCTGAATGTGCAAGTCGCAATGGTGATGCCCATGAGCCAAGCCTAGAAGAAATCACTGCAAAATATCAATTTGTACCCGAAATGGGAAGTGAAATAGGTGAGCACGAAGGTGCACATTTCTTCACTGTAGGACAAAGAAAAGGCTTGGGTGTTGGCGGTCGAGAAATCCCTTTATTTATTGTCGAAACAGATACAACAAGCAACATAATATATGTAGCTGCTGGGGAAGACCACCCGGCATTGAATCGGTCTGGCCTATTCGTTCCAGCAGCAGATGTACATTGGATAAATCCTTCTGAGTCAATGAAAGTAGGTGAGGAGCGTAGATACCAATGTAGGATTCGATACCGCCAAGTTTTGACTGAATGTATGCTATACATGAAATCTGACGGTCTGCATATCGTTTTTGATCAACCTCAAAAAGGGATCGCCTCAGGTCAATTTGCCGTGTGGTATGCGGGCGAAGAACTTGTGGGAAGTGGAGTGATTTTCTGATCAATGAATTTTCTTTTGGTTGGACTGCAAGAACCTCAAAGCAACCTTGACATGAAATAGCTTGTCTCTATTTTTGAATATGGAATGCCATTTTCGAAACCAAAGCTTTCAACCTTCGAAACCAAAATAAAAAATCATGAGAAGTACTGCACTATTTGTGAAAAAAATTCTCGTTTTTCTTTCCTTTCTTTCTATTGTTGGAAATGTGAAAGCGCAAAACGAATGCGATGGAACATGGGCAACAGCCACTTTTATTCAAGGCTTATACCCTCAAGAAGTATCTTATGTGCTTACGTATCTAGGCGATACAAGTTTTTCCTATTGGGGGGTTGCAAACAATACTGTTCAGAATTTATGTCTACCGGACGGATGCTATAGTTTGGAATTATATGACACTTTCGGAGACGGATGGAATGGAGCTATAATCACATTTGCGGCGAATGGTTTAGTACTCGCGTCGGCAACAATGGATACAGGAAGTTATCTGTACCTAACGATTGGTTTCAATGCTGAATGCGATGGTTCAATTTTATATGGTTGCACCTATCCCGACGCAATAAACTATGATCCTGAAGCATTGGCTAACGATGGATCTTGTATCTATGAAGGATGCACTGATGGTGCTGCTTTAAATTATGATCCTACTGCAACATTAGATGATGGTTCATGTGAATATTGCAACGGTGAAGGTTCAGTGACCGCTTCTTTATATGTATGCACTTTTTCATATGGCAACCAAGTTGAATTGCAAATTCTCGACAGTCAGGGCAACGAAGTAATTTATGTCTCCGGTTTAAGCAACGGTAATGTTGTTTATTTTGATGTTTGTCTGCAAGAAGGTGAATGTTATACAGCCAATATGATCAATAATGCTGGCCCCTTCGGATGGTATGGTGGTTATTTTTGGGTGAGTCTAAATGGTTTGCAAATTGTAAATGATCAACCTTTAGGAAATGTTGATTTTGATTCTACTATTTTCTCTGTTGATGGGAATTGTGGAGGAATAGTATATGGCTGCACAGATCCTGCTGCGCTCAATTATAATCCTGAAGCAACAACTAGCGACTACACATGTATGTACCCATGGCCTGGCTGTATAGATCCTCAAGCTATCAACTATGATCCTAATGCAACTGTCGATAATGGTACTTGTATTTATCCAGAAGAGTGTGACCAAAATCTATTGACATTCATTTTGAACCCAGATTTTTGGCCATACGAAATGAGCTATTTTGTGTTTGATGAAAATGGATTTCAGGTTGCCTATGGAAATGGAGCAAATGCATATGCTTGTGTTCCCGATGGTTGTTACACTTTGGCTATGTACGATTCTTTTGGCGACGGTTGGACATCAGGTTCTCTTGATGTTCTGGTGAATGGCATTCCGAGTTACAACTTTACCTTGGCATATGGCAATTACGATTCCACGACATTTGGCATCAATGTAGAAGGGTGTACTCCCGTATATACAGGTTGTACTGATCCAAATGCAATCAACTATAATTCTGAGGCCACCGAGGATGATGGTTCTTGTAACTATTGCTACTCCAGTAACTCAACATTGTACGTATGCACTTTTTCCAATGCCAATGAAGTAGAACTGGCAATAACAGATGATGAAGGAAATGAAGTGATATACGTTTCCAATCTGTATGGAAATGGCATCGCTTATTTCGAATTATGTCTTGATTCTGGAATGTGCTATACTGCCACAATGATCAACAATAGCGGACCTTTTGGTTGGTATGGAGGTTATTTCTGGATTAGCAATAACGGTGCCTACATTATCAATAACCAACTCAACTACGGTGAGCAAAGTGTTTCAGTTGAATTCAGTATTGATGGTACTTGTGGACCTATTTCTGGGTGCACAGATCCAAATGCACTAAACTATAATCCTGAAGCAACTTTCAACGATAATAGTTGTGTTTACCCATACTACGGCTGCACGGATACTTTGGCACTCAACTACGATCCTTATGCCACAGTCGATAATGGATCTTGTTTTTATCCAGAGGCTTGCGAGCAAAATCTCTTGACCTTCGTTTTAAACTCAGATCCTTGGCCGTACGAAATGAGCTATTTTATTTATGATGAAAATGGAGCTCAAGTTGCTTGGGGAAATGGATCAAATACTTATGCATGTGTTCCCGACGGATGTTATTCCTTGGCCATGTACGATTCTTTTGGCGACGGATGGACAACAGGTTCTCTTGATGTATTTGTAAATGGTGTGCTCACCTTCAATTTTACTTTGGCTGTTGGCAATTATGAATTGACATCATTTGGAGTGAACACAGAAGGTTGTGTTCCCGTTAATGCAGGTTGTACGGATCCTCTTGCATTGAACTACAATTCTTTTGCAACCGAAGATGATGGATCTTGCATTTATGGCGAAGAATGTGAGAGTAATCTAGTTGAAATTACAATAAATACTCAAGCTTGGGGCTCGGAAATTTCGTGGTACTTGATTGCTGAAGACGGCACAGTTGCTGCTTCAGGAAATGAATACGAGAGCTGGAATTCGTACTCCAATTATTACTGTCTTGAAACAGGCTGTTATCAAATGGTAATGGAAGATAGCTGGGGTGATGGATGGAATGGTGGCTACTACACCATATCCGGTTATGGAACATATAATGAAGGAAGTCTTTACTATGGCGAAACAGCAACAGACATGGTGGGAATAAACACTTGGTGCAATGACTCAATACCGGGCTGCACTGATAGCTTGGCTCTCAACTACAATCCATGGGCTTCGTTCGATGATGGTTCTTGTATGTACAACGACAACGAAGGTTTTTCGCCGGAGGATCTATTCGGACTTGAATTAGAATTTACTCTTTATCCAAATCCTTCGAACAGTGAAATTATTCTGAACGTAAATGGTCTGAGTGCTTTGAGCAATATTCAGATTGATATCATAGGCTTGACCGGTCAGAAGATTGAATCATTTACCGTGGGTAATTCAGAGACCTTCAGAGTTCTCGAGCTCAATGTGAATCAATATGCTGCCGGATTCTACTTATTGAATCTTACCAATGGTGATCGCATTCAGCAAATGTCTTTCATCAAGCAATAGGAATTTTAAAATCTTTCAATACAAAAAAAGCCGTTCGCAATGTGAACGGCTTTTTTGTGTTTGGTGAATTTTCTTTAAATCTGGATTTTGAAGATTGATTAAGTGTGGGAAATTAAAGAACTACAAAACCAAGCTTTCTGGTAGAATTTTATATCAATGTTACTTGATAAACGCTCCAAAATATTCTATATCCGTAAAGCGGTAATTTCTTTTGCAATTTTTATTTAGTTCTTCCCTACTTCAAGATTGTGAAACGCAATTGGTCTCGAATCAGATAGGATTGCACAAATTCAAACGGAATTACTTGCCGACGAAAAATATTTGAACGAAATTAAATATGAATACATTTGTAATCTATGAACCTTTAGTCAATGAAAACTACAATCTTGTTTTTTTTCATCCTTTCGCTTCTGCACGTGGCGATTGCATTGGCTCAGAACAACCATTGTCCTGCTGATCAGCTCTTGAACTTTCAATTGAATAGTCCGGAGATGCAGGAACTCTTTTTGGAAGAAGAAAAAAACTAAATCGTCAAATAGATAAAATGTTTAATGAAACGGGGTATGCATACAAATCATACCTCAACGAAGACAACCAGATCACAATTCCGGTTGTTTTTCATGTGATAGCAGAAGATATTAATGCTATATCCAATATACCCTATAGTAGAATTGTGCATCAAATGAATGCTTTGAACGAAGCATTTAATGGCGGAGCCAATGGAATGGAATTATAAGCTCATGTTAATTTTTGTCTTGCGCAGAATACTTCACCCATAAATGTGAGTTGGACCAATGAGTTAGAACCCGGGATAATGAAATATTTCGGGTCAGGAATAAATGGAATAAGTCCAAATGCCATAGATCTATTCGAGTGTTACATGAACTATACCACGTCCGATAATTGTTTGAAAACATTTACACAAGGACAATTAGATCAAATACATGCCCATATTGAGAAATGGCCAATGCCATGAACATGGACCAGATGCTGGATAACTACATGATGATAGACGGCTTGCTTCAAGCGAGTCGCAATGCCGATTCGCAGGCCGCAGATATACTAATGGGTCAAACCGTGCGCATGAACGACCACGAGCTTCGAGACTACAAAGCCTATGCAGATTGGCTGAGCCTAGAACTGAGCCAATCTGATTGGCAATTCGGCACCACACTTTTATATTCTCAAATGACTACCCTTAACGATCTCGTGGACAACCACTGGATGTACCGCGCAGGGCAAAAGGCCATAAGCTACATGAACCGCCACATGGTTACCGACTTCTACATCCCTCCCGCACGAGGCAATTGGCAGCCACGCAGTACAATGTTGAACACCCGAACACAACCGGAAATCCCAATAGTGGAGGTGTATCCCAATTCTGCAAGTGAAATGCTGACCTTTGAATTTCATTTGAGTCAGCATTCACAAGCCAACGGCACAATGGCTATCTATGACATCACCAACAGGTTGGTGCAGGAGTTGGTCATATCAGACCGCAATCAAATGTTTACTCTTGATTCGCGCCAATGGCAAAGCGGTTTGTACATGTTTATTGTGAAAATTCCCGGAGAAGAAGAACATGTTGGACGTTTTGAAGTCATACATTAACACGTTAGTGAAATAGGGGAGCCAATTGGCTCCCCTTTTATTGCTATGCTTCAATATTGCGGCACAGGAGACTTTCAGTGTAAAGTTTGATTTGGGGTCAGGAACAGCGGCCTCGGCTGTTATTGAAACTTCTGATGGCTTTCTGGTTTGCGGAAGTGGCTATGACACAACCGGAATTAATCATCCGGATTTTTTCATTCATAAATTAAATAAGAATGTAGAAACGATTTCATTATTTCAATGGGGTGAAGAGGAATATGAACTTCGCGCACGTAATAAAACACACGGCACATTTGCAGACAGCACACACATAATAGCTGCATTGCTTGTTCAACCCGGACCCAATGAGTGCATGCTCTTATAGTTCAACAACGAGGGTGATACCCTCAAGACCATGCATTTTCCATCGCCCGTATTAGATGAGCATGAGTTTGTTGAAACGCGCGATTTAGTAGTTGACCCCGCCCACGATTGTTTCTACCTCTCCTTTGGCATCTACCGTCCCGACACACAAAACGACTATGTCGTGCAAAAGAGAACCAAAGAGGGAGAGTTGGTGTGGGAGGTATATACGGATGGGCCGATTAGTGAAGCTTCGCGATGTATGGTATTGGATTCAACAGGTATCATTATTTCTGAATCGGAACGGTGAACAGTGAATATGATCGTTTGGTAAAGAAGATTTCAGCGAACGCGGTCATTTCTTGGTCTTTTCCATTTACTAATAATGAGACTTTCTTAGGCCCAAGAGATATGATTATAGAACAAGATGGAATTGTTTGTTCTTCCATTGGTTCCCCACCCGACACACTTTATTCATCTCCTGTTCTTTTCAAACTTGACAAATTTGGCAACATACTTTGGTTCATGCATACCCCCAATAGTTACATCTACCATTTCCAATACATGGAAAACCTTACCCGAACATGCGATGGTGGATACGTAGGTGCAGCAAAAAAACACATTTCGCAAATAGAAGGCGACACCCTGAATGCCGAATCCAACTATGCCGCATGGCTTTTCCGATACGACCATGAGGGCAACATACTCTGGGACCAGAAATACGCCATCGTGAACAGCGCTATTTACCACCACGAGATATACGACCTCATCAGCACCAGCGATGGCGGCATTCTATTTTGTGGCGAAGCCGCAGACTACTGGTTGCAGAACACCAAGCTGGACTCACCACCACAGCAAGCATGGGTAGTAAAACTGGATGCCTGCGGCTGCCTAGTTCCCGGTTACAATCCCAATTGCACACCACCCGATTGTGATACCACATCAACGGTAATTGTACCCGAAGACGATTATTTTTTGTATGGCCCCAATCCTGTTTCGCAAATGCTCAACATTTTTGCTGGAGCGGATTTTCCGGTGGGCAGCGAATTCAAGTTGTTTGATTCAATCGGAAGAGTTGCAAAAAGTTTCACCGCAACAGAATGCAACATCACTTTTATGTGGGATTTGGAATCACTAACGAGTGGCGAATATGTGCTTTCTTTGGAACGAGGAAAAGAGAGATTGCAGAGTGAAAAAATATTGAAACTTTGACAACATTAGCACTATTGTTCGCCTTTCGGATTAGGATTTGAATCTCGGTGTTACAACTCCTACAAATCATTGAACCTTGCAACAAACTTATCGCGGGCAGCTTTACTAGGCATTACCTGATATATGAACTTCTTTCCATCTTTCTCAAACTTACGCTTGTCATCTTTCACTTCTTGAAGTATGGTTAGAAAATCTTTATCGGAACTCATCACATTCATAATGGTGAGTTTGTATTCGAAGAAATACCAATTGCCGGAATCAAGTTCGATGTAAATACGCAAGACATCGGCACTTCGTCTCTTTTCAATTTCGATTTTACCTTTCACATACCTGAACAATTGCTTTTTGCCCATGCTTGCAATACCGATAGGACCAACTGTTTGAAAGGACTCATCTACAGGGTTCCAAGTCCATTTTACGTCAGCTAGATACAGGATGCCTTGAAGTTCTTCTGGCATTTTTTTCAACTGTCCACCCAAGCTCAATTCAGAAATAAGCTTATCCGACTGCTGTGTGCCCAACCATTCAATCAAACTTTTTTCAAACTTGGTTTTAGTAATGTCAACCGGCAACAAATTCGGGAATTGCTCAATCTGCTCACTCATTCTTTTTAAAGCCCCATCATCAAAGGGGAAATCTATCAAAGAGGTGCTTTGAGCGTCTAAGTCGCCACCATTCATTTTATAAGTCAGACTACCCACATTTTTGAACTTCAGCATTCCGTAGTCTACATTAAAATTCATTTGGCCATCGCAGTTGAGTTCGCAGACTTCTGCACCCAATGAAATCAGGTTGCCCGGAAGTTTGGGCTGACGAATTTTCTCCTTGGAACCAATGTAATAACGTCTTGCAATTTTATCGAAGAATAGGAATCCATTGAGCTCAACCAGAGGCATATCATTTCCCTCAAGTTTCGAAGAAAGGAATGCTGGATAAACCTCCATTGGACTGTCGTCTTTAATCATTACTCCTGCGCCAAGTCTGCTCATGTCCATGTCGCGAAGGTTTGTGTCTATTGGAATAAATATTTCTTCAGGATTTATTTCGGATGCAAACCTCAGATAGGTTCGCTCAATGGCTTCACAATTGTGCAGAATTCGCACCCCACCTTCGAAATTCAAGAATTTGTTGTTCGCTTTCATGTCAAACTTACCATAGTACTCAAATGCGGGACTGAGGAAGAACTGATCTTCTTCTTTAATAGTGCCGGCTCCAACTGTTTGAAGCGTAGTATCAACTTTGATTTCGTCGAAACGGATAATCTGCTCTTTTTTATTCTCGTCTTTATATGCATAATCTCCAGAACCAAAGTATTTCTTACGACCTGTTATTTTCAAATCTGCATTGAAAATTTGGTGATATTGAGTAACATAGTTGCTCAGTACTTGTGCACGCTTCAGTTCGCGCATATCTGCATATTTTTCTACTACTACTTTTCCACTGTCTGGCGTGATTTTAGAATCTGCAACAATGATGTATTTGATCTTGTCGCAACTGATTATGCTTTTCTTCAGGTCATATTTCGCCTTTGGTGCTAGGAAATTCAGCGAGTCTTGCCCCTGAGCAATGGAGAAGAAGTTTGACTTCTGCATTTCTTCATTGGTATCTATTACCAAGTCATTGGCGGCCGCACTTGCTCCACGAGTACTACTGAGATCCATCTGTGCTTGATCCATATACCACGTAAACTGATCCATGAAACAGATGTATTGGTTCTGTGGGAACTCGATTTGTGTTTCTCCGCTATTCGATTTAAAGTAGCCCTGACGTTTATCGAAATCAATGGCAGAGTTCACATTTTCGGTCTTAAATGCAAGTCCAGTGCTCTCATAAGATGCCAACTGGAACGCACTGGTATCCGCCAATATTTTTCGCCTTGTGTACTCAAAACCTAGCGATGACAAGGTGGCTCCACTAAATTGCATATCTCCTTTTCCGGTCATTCCCTTTGGAGTCAAACTCAAGGTTCCTTCTAGACTAGCATCGTTTTCGAAGAACGAGATTGGCGTATCCAAACTAGTGGCATCGAGTCTGTCTAAAGTCGGAAAGAATGCTAGATCAACAGTATCACAAACGGCTTTCGGTATTTCGATTTTGCCACTTTGTTCTCTATTTATAAATGATTTAGTTTTCCCTCGTGTGCTGTCGGGGAAGAAAATGAACTTGTCGGAGTTCGCACTGGCTGTGACAAAATCAAGTTGACCACCACCGTTCAAACCGCTAAAGTCTAACTCGAGATCTGCGGTAACCTTCGCCTTGCCACCGTAAGCTGGCAGTCCACCGCCGCCGGTACTCTTGTTGAAACCAAGAGAATTGTCTGCCATCAATACAAGTGGTTCTTCTATATCCGGAAAAATTCCGGCGCTAACGAGAGTTCCATCAAATTTCAAATCTTTCTTAGTGAAATTGTCGAGACTATCAATGGTGAATGGAAGCACTTGGTAATAGAATTTGTCGCGATTGTACACTCCTTTTTGTATACGCTGGTCATCCCAATACACATAGGACATTTTCGTGCAATTGAAAATGGGGTATTGCGGATATGTTTTGGAGTGATATCCTCCTTTGTTCGTTGGAGCGTCTATTCGGATATTTCCAGCGATATCGCGAAGAACAGACTTCACCAATATTTTTTGGCGATTGCCATATTGATCTACAGGGCTGTTTTCATCATCTACATATATTCTGCAAGAGTCGACTTGTAAAAGGTCTAATCTGAAATCTTTGTAATTGAAAAAATATTCGTTCCCTACAAACTCAAAGTTTCCCGCGAAGACTCTACCTCCAAAACCAAAATCCCGATTTTTCCGAACAGTTACTTCACCGTTCCGTGGATAAATTACCACTTTTTGAGAATCGCTGACGCTGAAACTTTGAACTCCCTTTAACATGAGATCAAAGTTGAGCAAACTGAGTTGGGCATTATGTCCGCCGCCTACTTCAGAGTTAAACTGAATTACATCGTAGTCCCGCATTCCTGAATTGTTTTCCAAAAAGGCCTGTGTCTTTTCTCGAACAATACAACGATGTGTGTTTAGATCATAATTCACGAATCCTTTGTTGTTCAAATCAATCAATACACTGTGCCATTGTTGCTCGCTGTGTTTGTGAAAATGCGCTAGTTCTTGCGCATAGAATTCATTAGAACCAGTACTTTTTACAAATTCGTGAATCTCGTACAGAGGATGTTTGAAGCTAATTCCCATCATCGCATCGAACCGTTTCTTTTTGAAATATGTATTCGATTCAAAAGCTCCATTGTGTTGAGTGCTTCCCAGGAGCGAACCCATCTCGATTTTTGGATCATCGATGTGCCAATAAAGTGCTTCGAAATACATATCTATGTTGTGATACGAATTTTGGAATGGTGCCTTTGAAATCCCTTCTTCCGATCGAAGCAGAATAAGTGTTCGAGAAGCTTTTTCAAACTTGAGGTTGAGATCAGGGTGTGTTATACTATCGGATTCGATGTAAAACGTAACTTGCGAGTGTCCGGAATTGACGCGATCGGGTTTGATATCGAATTCTAGCGCTCTCGCAACGAGAAACTTTTTGGAATCGCGATAGAATGTGAGAATCGCTGGTTCTTCAACCGTACCGCTGCCGGCGAGTTTGTTTCCAGCCATGGTGAAACCGCCATCGTAGTCGACGTTCTCAACAATGTTTTTGATTTGAAGTCTTTTGTAATAGGACTCAAAGCGCGGATAGGACGCATTTTTCTCGGTTTTATCGGCAATGACCTTCTCAACAATCTGACCTAGTAGTGGTTGATTGAAGAACTCGTTGTAAAAGGTCACTGAGTCAATGTTGTATGAACTTCCTTTCAGTCGAATATCGTATTTATTGAAGCGTGCATAAGTTTTTTCCGGATCAAATCCTGCGCGCTGCCAGGTTATTTTACCTTCATTGCCGCGCCATCTGTCGTCGGAAACAAAATATGTTCCTCCAGTTCCATAAATAATAGAACTGTCGCCTTTGGCATAACATTTTAGATCGAGGTACTCGAAATAAATGCAAGGGACAGAATCAAATTGAAACTTATAATTGGGACTACTAGTGTACCATTCCACAGTTTCACTTTGAAAAAAACAGCGCTTTTCAAAAAGCCCTGCCGAACTTTCTAATATTTGTGGAGTGTATTTCTTGAATTTTTTGTCATTGATCGTCTTTATCAATACCTCTTGCCATGAGGTAAATTCTGAGGCGGGCTTTGCCGTATTCGGAAAAGCTATAAGTGCTCTGATGTAATGTTCAAATTCTGGATATACTTTGTTCTTGTTTTTCAGCATCATGTCTAATGTCTCATAGATCATCTGCTGCTGCTGAACATTGTATGCAGGCTGCTCAATCCAGATTGGCCCGAATTTCTTTTCGATGAAATCTTTTCCTTCGCCCTTCCGGCTTTCATTAAACATAGATGCCAGTTCCTCCACGAGTTTTGTGGGCTCCCGTGTAAAACTGTCTCTCTTTTGTGCTTCTGTATTGAGCAGTAGCGCAAATGAAAATAGTACCAAAAGGTATTTCTTGCTTATCATCATGTTTTTCCTTGCAGACAATTAACGTGCCTTGACTTCTTATCAAAGCAAGATTACTATTATACTTCTCTCAATCGTCAGAAGTACGGTTAAAGTTTCAAAAACACTTACTAATATCGTTCATGTATCTATGATAGTCCAATACTTTTCACTTCATTGGCCTATAACCCCTACACTAACGGCATTTACCTCTTCATGTTTATGAAATAGTTTGGACTATTTGATAAGCAGAATTGGTATAAGTTGCAGAGCGTCCAGCTATGCGCCTTTCCTGACTAAGGTCATGAACTTGTCTCGGACGACAGCGAAACATAAAACAGGTTTTTAGAGCTCCCCTACACATATTGAACTTTTCGTATCCATCGACCCCACTTGCTGAACTTGAACGATAAGCCTATAACGAAAACGGCCTTCCGTTATTGGAAGGCCGTTTTCAATATTTAGAGGTCCTTTAGTGTTGGAGCTCAGATTATGTCGTTTTGCTTCAACCAATCGCGTAAGCGAAGTCTATCATCATCAACAAGGTGTCGGAAAGCTTTTCTCAGTTCTTTCCTAAAGAGCATTGCATCAAACGTCACGTTGCCCAGCACGGTCTTATAATACTCTAGCATATGTATGAATAAAAGTTAGGTACACGGTCTATGCTGTGAGTCCTGCATGTAGTTTTTTCCGATGGGGTGAAAACGGAAACAAAATTTAGAATATCAGAAAGTAGAAAACAAGTGATTTTAACGCGAGCGTAGTTTTAAAGGTTTCATTTTTTTCCTGTTAAGGCTCAAAACCATATAGTGTATAAAAAAGAAGCCCCCGAACGTTTCCGGGGGCATTTCCTTAAACCTTAACCAATTTAGGTATTAACCAAAACCAAAACTTCTGATGAAGTTAGAAGTCTGATACATTTCAATCTCTATGCCAAACTTTTGAAAGTCGACATTCTTCACATTTTTTCGCAATTGTATTATCACTTCTACTGGTCATCCATTATTGTGCCGCTCTCCTGTATTTTTACGGACTCAATCAGAAATAAAAATATCTATATATGAAAGAAGTAGTGATCGTTTCGGCAGTGAGGACTCCTCTCGGTAGTTTTGGTGGAAGTCTTGCTCAGATTTCAGGACCCAAATTGGGGGCTATTGCAATCAAAGCTGCTATTGAACGCGCAGGCATCAAAGGCGATCAAGTGGATGAAGTGCTCATGGGCTGCGTTTTACAAGCCAATCTCGGCCAGGCTCCTGCTCGTCAAGCTGCTATTTTTGCAGGGCTTCCGGACAAAGTTCAGTGCACTACTGTAAACAAAGTCTGCGCTTCCGGAATGAAGGCAATAATGCAAGGTGCTCAAAGTATTATGTTGGGCGACTCTGACATTGTGGTGGCAGGTGGCATGGAAAATATGAGCCAAGTTCCTTTTTATCTGGATAGCCTTCGTTGGGGAAATAAATACGGCAATGCAACAGCTATTGATGGTCTAGCCAAAGACGGACTTACAGACGTGTATCACAACTACCCCATGGGTAATGCGGCTGACTTGTGTGCCAAAGAATGCAATATAAGTAGAGAAGATCAGGATGCTTTTGCAATTGAATCATACAAACGTTCTGCTGAGGCATGGAAGAATGGGCGATTCTCCGCTGAAATTGTTCCGGTAGAAATCCCTCAAAAGAAAGGAGATCCTATTCTTTTTGTTGAAGATGAAGAGTACAAAAATGTGAAATTTGATAAGATTCCGGAGTTGCGTCCTGCGTTTTCCAAGGAGGGAACTGTGACTGCGGCCAATGCTTCAACCATGAACGATGGTGCTGCTGCCGTAGTGCTCATGTCGGCAGACAAAGCAAAAGAATTGGGACTTACACCAATTGCCAAAATTCGCGGTTATGCAGATGCTGAGCAGGCTCCAGAATGGTTTACAACAACGCCTTCGATCGCTCTACCCAAGGCTGTGGCGAAGGCAGGTCTTTCAATTTCTGACATGGAATTTATTGAATTAAACGAGGCTTTTTCTGTTGTAGGTATTGTGAACATGCAGAAAATGGGTCTAGATTCTTCAAAAGTGAACGTGAATGGAGGAGCAGTTTCGATTGGTCACCCACTTGGATGTAGCGGTGCGCGTATTATTGTAACACTCATTCACGTTTTGGCACAAAACAATGCAAAACTTGGAGCTGCCGGAATTTGCAATGGGGGTGGAGGTGCCTCAGCCATGGTTATCGAAAAAATCTGATTTCAAGACTTTGAAAACAGCTACCACTGAATTGGCCGCAGTGCCTATGCGCAAAGAGCCTAGCGATAGATCTGAGATGATCAATCAGGTAATCTTTGGAGAAACCATGGACATTCTCGACGAAAATGAAAAGTGGAATATGGTGAGATTGCATCACGATGCTTATGAGGGTTGGGTTGATAAAAAACAGATAATTCCTGCAACCGATTTTGTTTCAGAGAATAGAGTGATTGCTACTACTTCTTTTTTTGCTGCCATTGATGTGAATGAAATGGTGCGTTTTCTGCCTGCGGGCTCATTGCTTTGGGATGTGAATGGCAAACATTTTAGAGTAGGCGTGAAGAATTTTGTGCTAACAGATGAAAGTACAATTCAGAACCAATTGCAAGATGAAACTCTGGCATCTTTGATGTTTCTTGGAACACCTTATTTATGGGGTGGACGAACCTTTATGGGAATGGACTGTAGCGGTTTTATCCAAATCACATGCCGATTATGCGGAAAATGGATTCCACGAGATGCGTGGCAGCAAGCAGAAAAGGGAGTCCTAATACCATTTTTGGATGATGCGAAAACAGGTGACTTGGCTTTTTTTGACAATGCTGAAGGTAAAATCACCCATGTGGGAATGATTCTTTCTTCGGAGGAAAAAAACATAAAGACCATTGTACATAGCAGTGGTCAAGTGCGAATGGATCTCATAGACCACGAGGGCATTTACAATATCGAAACCAAAAGTTATTCTCACAAATTGAGATTGATACGAAGGATTTGATCGCAAAGAATCTCTACAAATTGACTGCTAGAGACTCCGCCACAAGTACAAAGATGCGAGGGTCCGGTAAGGTGACCATTTTAATGCTGTTTTCTCTAATTTCTCTTTATCAGGCAACGTTTTCCAGCCATACAACTTGATCATAGCATTTTTTAATCCTAGGTCCAGGGGTGCAAATACATCTTGTCTTCCAAGTGTAAACATGAGAAACATCTGAGCTGTCCATACACCAACACCTTTTACTTCTATGAGTGTTTTGATCACATCCTCATCTTTCATTTTTGAGAGATTGGCAAATTTCCCTCTATCGCTTACAAAATGATTTGATAAGTCGAGGATGTAGCTTGCCTTCTGATTGGAAATCCCGAACTCTCGTAAATCTTCCTTGGTGTACAAAAGAATGCTCTCTGGTTCAAGTTTTCCTCCCATCCCGGCTACAAATCTGCTCTTGATGGTAGCTGCAGCTTTGGTGCTCAACTGCTGACTAATAATTGCACTTACGAGCGAATAAAAATGATCTGTTTGGAGCTTAAAATCTAATGGGCCGATGTCAGCTATAAGCGCAGCCAATTTCCGATCACGGCTTTCTAAATGAGACACTACATCATCATAATTCCATTTTAAGGTACCTCTAAAAATATCTTTCACGATTCGACCAAATTATAAAATACAAGCATTTTCATTGAATTTATTCGCGCCAAATCCCGCGAAGCAATCATAAGAAATACAAGGGAAGCAGATCGCGGGATGCTCAAATCTAAGTGGTGGAAAACACATAGTAAATCGCCAAGTTTACATTGATTGCTACCACTTGATTTGATGTCATTTACCCCGAATACTCCGCTATATATCAGTTGCAGAGCATCCAGCTATGCGTTTTCCTGACTAAGGTCAGGAACTTATCTTCTACGACCACGAAAAATAAAACAGGTTTTTAGAGGTCTCCTCGTTTTTTCTTACCGGAAGCCATGCGTATTTAAACAGAGTCGGAGACTCGATAATTGTTTCGTCCTTCTCCGTTTCGTGCAATCAACTCCCCCAAAAATCCGGCGAGAAATAACTGAGTTCCTATGATCATTGCTGTAAGTGCAACGTAAAAAATACTCTGATCAGCGAGATTTTTAGCAGTCTGATTATTTATGATGTGCATGAGTTTATTCCCACCTAATACTCCAAAGGCAATCAGACCAATAAAAAACATAATCATTCCAATGGTACCAAAGAAGTGCATTGGTTTTTTGCCAAAACGTGAAATGAATGAGATAGTCATTAAATCTAAAAACCCATTCACAAATCTTTCCAATCCGAACTTGCTTTTACCATACTTGCGCGCTCTGTGCTGCACTACTTTTTCACCTATCTTGTCGAATCCTTCTCGTTTGGCTATAACAGGAATGTAACGATGCATTTCTCCAAAAATTTCCATGCTTTTCACCACTTCCAATCGATAGGCCTTTATGCCGCAATTAAAGTCGTGCAGCTTTATCCCACTCATCATGCGAGTAGCATAGTTGTATAGCCTTGTTGGAATTGTCTTCGAAATTGGATCGTGTCGCACTTTTTTCCACCCACTTACTAAATCGAATCCTTGTTTGTGGATCATATCTAGAAATCCAGGTATTTCTTCTGGAGAGTCCTGTAAATCGGCGTCCATAGTCATTACAACCTTACCTATGGCTTTTTCGAACCCTACATGCAATGCAGCGCTTTTTCCATAGTTGCGCTGAAAACGTATTCCTTTAACAGCGGGGTCTTCTAGATGCAACTCACTTATTACTTGCCAAGAATTGTCCTTGCTGCCATCGTCAACAAAAATAATTTCGTAAGTGAGGCCTTGCTCAATCACTACGCGACGAATCCAATCATGCAATTCTTTCAGCGATTCATCTTCATTGAGAAGCGGAATCACAATAGAGATATCGATCATTAGACAGTATCCAGTTTTGCGAAAGCCTGATTTCGTTTGATTATTACAGCGAAGAGCAATGAAACAATTGCCCAGAATAGAAGCTTCCATACTCCTCCGAACAATACACCAGATGGCGTGAAAGATTCTCTCATTTCTTCTATTTGATCAGAAGTTGGTTCCATTCCCCACTTTTCCATACCCATCACTGACATCTCAAGTTTGCGCTCTCCATAAGCCGGGTCTATTCCCGCCGACAGTGTGAATTCCCATGCTGTGGTGAGCAATGATGTTATTCCAATAATGACTATTAAACTTGTGAAAGCTTCAGAAAATGTAAAACTGTTCGAGTTTTCTTTTCGCACATTCAAAGCAAAGATGACCCATAACGTAATGGTGAGGACGAAATTGATCAGTTTAATGGTTCCTTCCATGACCATGTCGGCATTGGCCACATAGATTATTATTTCCGGAACTATTGATATTAGACCTAAGATGAGGCCCCAACGAATTGATTTTTGAAGGATCATTGTTTTTTTTGTCAAATGTATGATTTGTCAATTAAGGGGACCTCTAAATACCTGTTTTATGTTTCGCAGGGCCAAATCCCGCGTGATGGATGTACTTAGGACAATATCTGTTTTATATCAAGATACTCAAATTTAAGTGGTGGAAAAGGCCCAAAGATGTGGGAAAGCAAACTTTCTCTACCACTTGGTTTCGGGATATTTACTTCCAAGACAAGGCATTGCCAAGGCACATGACGGGACTCTCTGCAACTGAGATTTGGTGAAGTAGTTGACGCAATTTGGCCCGAAACATATCTGGGTTAAACCTCAATTGTAGTGTTATTCTGCAATTATCGATCGGGTGTTTTCAGTTTATACCGTTTATGTTTCTGTAATAGTCCAATTTCGTTTCACTCTAATAGCCTAAAACAGCCACTCTAACGGCATTTACCACTTTGTGAATATAAATGGGGTTCGACTATTTTATAATCAGAATTGTTATTACTTGTGGAAAATTGAAACAGGTGACGTAATTTCGCCGCGGGACAAGTCTCATACGATCAGCTCCCTCCTAATCCCCCAGGGCTGGAAGGCAGCAAGGGCCGGAGGTTGAAGCGGTGCGATATGGGTCGCTTGTCCCATTTTTTTTTAGTTTAGCAGAAGCGAAATCCATTCAAATCAGCTCAGATAGAGGAAATTAAGATGTCAGCAAATCATCCACACAGCATCCCTTTCATGGTTTATGCCGATGAAAGTGGACAAATCTTCGAAGATGAACGCTACGAAGCTGTTGGCCGTTCTGGTTTTGATGTGCAAAGACTTACTCCTGAAGATTTTATTGAAATGCCCTCCGGAAGTGATTTGTTTACACTTCCCGGTCGCAGACCTTATGGTTGGAACATCGAAAGCGCCGAATACGAGATCAGAGAAGATGTTTTCGCAGTGGCCGCACTTATTTCACCTGCACATACCCAAACCTTCTTGGCTGCATTCGGCACCGAGGAGGAAGGCGCTCCCACATTGCCTTTATATTGCTACACATGCATCGGGTGGCTCGACGGCAAGTTCTACACCACCGCGGTGCGAATAGATAAAGATCAGCGTCAAGATTTTGAAAATTTTGATCACGACCTGATCATTGAAAAGACAAAGGAAAGACTTGCTCTTCATCCCGAGAATAGATTGATTCAGCATTTGGGAAACAATTGCTCGATACAATACAATTGTCCTGCTGCCCGAAATTTTTTCATGGGTCGATGGGAGTGCCCAATACCGGTATCTCCTGCCTGCAATAGTAATTGTTTGGGTTGTATTTCGTTTCAACCCGACGAGCATGACCTCACTTCGCCGCAGGATAGATTGACTTTCATCCCTACGGCCGACGAGATTATAGAATTTACATTGCCACACCTCGAAAAAGCGCCTCGTGCCGTTATTAGTTTCGGTCAAGGTTGCGAGGGCGAACCGCTGCTTGTATGGCAATTGATTCGCGATGTGATAACAAAAATCAGGCAAAAAACGGATAGAGGGATCATCAACATCAACACCAATGGCAGCAAACCGCAAGCTGTAGAAGAATTGATGAAGGCTGGATTGAACTCAATCAGAGTGAGTACCAATTCGGCTCGAAAAAATATTTATGAGTCTTACTATTTACCAAATAACTACGAATGGGAAGATATTCGTGAATCGGCGCGAATAGTGCGTAAATATGGCGGTTGGGCGAGTATCAATTACTTCACATTTCCCGGTATGACCGATCAGGAAGAGGAGGTGCAGGCCCTTGAAGATTTTATCCGCTACACTGATATTACCATGATTCAGTGGAGGAATTTCAATATAGACCCCGACTGGTATTTGGGTAAACTCAATATCTCCGAATTACCCCCAGGTATGGGGGTAAGACAGGCAATGAATAGAATCCGAAAAAGTTTCCCGCATTTGGCGTTCGGTTATTTCAATCCGCCTGATGAGGTTCAAAAGGAATATTTCAACCTTCGAACAAACGTACAGTAGTGTTTGTATTTCCACCTGTTTAGACAAGATGAATTTGATTGATGAGCAGACTGTTTGCGATCTGGAGTTCGACCTAATTAGGTTGATGCTTCATGACTTATGTGTGCAGCCCTCAGCCAGATTGAGAATGGTTGATCTTCAGCCCCAAAGAGATTGGAGAAAATTGAGAATTGAACTTTTACAAGTAGAAGAATTCAAAACGATCCGCGAAACAAATGCCTCCTTTCCTGCAATCGATTTTGAGGAGATGGAAGAGGAGATCCGGCTACTTCAATTGCGACAAAGTGTATTGTCTGAAAAGAGCTTTGAACGTTTGCACAGGTCTTCGATACTCGTAAATCTGATGCTTCATTCTTTCGAACCTCTGAGATCTTCATTTCTAGAACTGTCGAAAGTTTTTGAGAATGTACACATCACTGAAGACATCACTCTTCCGATTCAAGAAGTATTTGATGCCAAGTGGATCGTAAGGGATAATGCATCTTCTGAACTGCATGAGATCAGAATGAAAATGGTTGAGGTGAGAAAAACCATCGCCCGAAACTTTCAAAAAATTCTTCGAGAAGCTGTCTCTAAAGGTTTTCTTGCAGATACACACGAGTCATTTATCAATAACAGAAAGGTTCTTGCTGTAATCAGTTCGCACAAAAGAAAGATACCCGGCATTGCTTGTGGTTCAAGTCAGACAGGAAATCTGACGTACATAGAACCTGAAATAAATGTTCCACTCAATTTCGAATTGGAAATGCTTGCGGATGATGAGCGCGAAGAAATACGAAAGATTCTCCTAGAGCTAACACAACGAATTCGACATGCTCTACCATTGGTAAAAGCATATCAGGATCTACTTACTGAACTCGATTTTATTCAAGCCAAAACGAGATTGGCAATTCAACTCGATGCTCGATTACCCGAGATAACTGAGGATCAGGTAATCGACTTAAAGGCTGCTTTTCATCCCATACTTCTGCTCTCAAATAGACGCAATTCGAAGAAGACAATTCCTCAATCTATACAATTAGATAAGTTCGCACGTATTCTTGTTATAAGTGGTCCAAATGCAGGTGGAAAAAGTATAGCATTGAAAACGGTTGGATTACTTCAACTCATGTTTCAATCGGGTCTGCTAGTTCCAGTAGGCGAGGGGAGTAGAATGAGTTTCTTCCTGTCAGTAATGTCAGATATTGGCGACAATCAAAGTATAGAGAACCAACTTTCGACATATAGCTATAGGCTCAAAAGGATGAAATATTTTCTTGATCATGCAAACAAGAGAACTCTCGTTTTGCTTGATGAATTTGGCACAGGAAGCGATCCTGATTTGGGAGGTGCTTTGGCTGAAGTTTTTTTTGAAGAACTCTACAACAAAAAATGCTTTGGAGTAATAACGACGCACTACGGCAACATAAAACTGAAAGCAGATCTTTTGCGAAATGCAATCAATGGTTGTATGCTTTTCGATCGTGAATCACTTGAACCTACCTATATTTTAAGCGTGGGTCAACCGGGCAGTTCTTTTACTTTCGAAGTGGCTTCTATCAATGGCATTCCGATGAATATGATCGAAAGAGCCAAAGGTCTCCTGTCCGAACAGAAGGTGGCGATGGACAACATGCTGTCGAGTTTGCAGGAACAGAAAACATCTTTGGAAAAGCAAATACTCAATGCCTCTCAGGCCGCTCATTTAGCTAGTTCCACTATTGAGGATTTCGAGAAGAGAAAAGGCAAATATGAAGAAAAGCTTCAACGCCAGAATGAAGTCATTGAACGCAACAATAAGTACCTGCTCCGGGGAAAAAAGTTGAGTCAATTTGTGGATTCTTTTGTGCTGCGAGGGAAAAACAAGGAATTGCTCGAGGATGTTAAGGCTTATCTCGCAATGGAAAAAACCAAGATCGAAAACGAGAGAAAGGAAAAAACCATTCGCAAGAAAATTCAACAGACAGACGAGAAGAAAGTACAGGTGATCAAAATAAAGGAAAGCATTGTTGTAGGTTCGCTGGTAAAACTCGAAAACACCAAGCAAACAGGTTCTGTCCTCGAAATCAGCGATCAAATGGCCATTGTGGCATTTGGGAATTTTAGGACAAAAGTGGATATCTCCAAGCTGGAATGGATAAAGTAGTTTTTTCCACACTTTTGTCGCAAGCTGCAGTTTATAGAGGTCCTAAAGGAAGTCAAAGTTCTTGAGTCGTACTTTCGTTATAGAATCTCGGCTAAACTTTTTCAAACATGAGTTGCAATTGTTCTCTTGATGGCTTTTTTAATTTGTTCGCCATGCGAGGGTACCTCCAAAATACTTCTATTGCGTAATACGAGATTATTCTCCTATTTTTCGGCCATAATAAATATTTATGGCATTTCCAACAGACCTCGAGATCGCACAAGCATGTGCAATGAAACACATCAATGAGATTGCCGGAAAACTCGGCATCGATCATGAAACCATCGAACACTATGGAAAATACAAGGCGAAATTGCCTTTAACCCTGATCGATGAAGCTAAGATTACCAAGAGTAAACTGGTTCTTGTAACAGCCATTACCCCAACTCCTGCTGGTGAGGGAAAAACAACAACATCTATTGGACTTACAGAGGGGCTCAATAAAATTGGGAGAAAAGCTACTGTAGTTTTGAGAGAGCCATCGCTCGGACCGGTGTTCGGTATCAAAGGGGGTGCGGCTGGAGGTGGATATGCTCAGGTTGTGCCAATGGAGGATATTAATCTTCATTTCACCGGCGACTTTTCTGCGATAGAGAAAGCAAACAATTTACTGGCGGCATTGATTGATAATAATATTCAAAGTAAAACGAATTCACTCAATATTGATCCGCGAGCCGTTTATTGGAAGAGGGTAATGGATATGAACGACCGTTCTCTTCGTCAAATCACTATTGGTTTGGGTGGAACAGGAAATGGAATGCCTCGTCAAGATAGCTTCAACATAACTCCGGCGAGTGAAGTGATGGCTATCCTATGCATGAGCAAAGACATCGAAGATCTAAAGACTAAACTTGGAAATATTTTCGTTGGATTCACTTTCGATCGCAAGCCGATTTATGCGCGTGATCTAAAAGCAGAAAACGCAATGACCATTTTGCTCAAAGATGCCATTAAGCCAAACCTTGTGCAAACGCTCGAAGGTAATCCTGCTATTATTCATGGAGGTCCTTTTGCCAATATCGCTCAAGGAACAAATACCATCATCGCCACAAAGATGGGTTTGTCACTTTCGGACTACGTAGTCACTGAAGCCGGATTCGGTGCAGATCTTGGCGCAGAGAAATTCATGGACATCAAATGCGGATACGGGAAAATCCAACCGAATGTGATTGTGCTCGTTGCTACTATTCGCGCACTGCGTCATCATGGTGGTGCTAAAAAAGAGGAATACAATACGGCAGATATCAATAAAGTGAAAGCGGGTTTCGCCAATCTCGAAAAACACATGGAGAATTGTAGAAAATTTGGTATTAACCCGGTTGTTGCGTTGAACCATTTTCCAACAGATAGTCAGGAAGAAATAGACTTTGTGATTGCGAAATGCGCTGAATTAGGCAGTAAAGCTGTGCTTTCCAAAGGCTTTGCCAATGGGGGAGAGGGAATGCGCGATCTCGCTTCTGCAGTTGTTGCCGAAATAGAGAACGGTTCCAACAACTTCAAGCCATTGTACAATTGGGCAGACCCAGTAAAAACGAAAATCGAAACTATTGCAAAAGAAATATATGGAGCATCCTCAGTTCAATATACGAAGGAAGCAGAAAGCGGTCTGCGAATGATTGATAGACTTGGGCTCGCAGGACTTCCGGTTTGTATGGCGAAAACACAGAAATCATTTAGCGATGATGAAAGTAAAATCGGTCGACCAACTAATTTTACAATTACGGTTAGAGAATTTGAATTCGCAGTAGGAGCAGGATTCATTATACCCATTTTAGGGGAAATGATGAGAATGCCAGGATTGCCTCCTATACCGGCTTCGGAGAATATGCACATCGATAAAAACGGATTGATTACTGGCCTTTCCTAAAGGTATTCGGTGAAATTTGACCTATATGAATTTATCATGAATGACTTTAAGTTATGGCTTGATCGACACATGAAAGAGGGTTTTAAAGGTTTCCTTAAAGGTAAGAGTAATTACTTCGGGTAATGTAGATATGAAATTAACCCGTAAATATAGCGCGCTCAAAATTCAAGGTGATGCTGTCCACTCAGTTGATGACGAACTTACTCTCGAACATCCACTTTCTATTTCTATAAACGAAAAAGTTTTTACCCTTACTATGCAGACGCCCGGACAAGAAATCAATCTTGCTCGGGGATTGCTTTTCAGCGAAGGGGTTTTCAAAAGACGATCGGGAAATTTTGATAAACTCCGAACTGTTTCGGGTGACGATGGATTTATTTCTGAGATACACCTTGAGGTTGATCCAAACGAACTTGATCAGAGTCAATTAAACAAGCGGAGTTTATTGTCTGTAGCGAGTTGTGGAATATGCGGTAAAACAGAGTTGAGTCTTCCTGAGGGTGTAATAGAGTCGGCCGAAATAAACCTGAGCCAACTGCAAATTCAAGAAATGTTTCAGGTGATGTCGGAGAGACAGTCTGCATTTATATCATCTGGTGGTTGTCATGCGTCTGCTGCGTTTTCTGCTTCTTTTGAAATATTATCCTTGATGGAAGACATTGGTAGACACAATGCGGTGGACAAAGTCATTGGTCATTTATTGATGAACGATCAACTGAAGACCGCTAAATTTCTGCTGGTGAGCGGAAGGCTTTCTTATGAAATTGTTGTCAAGTGTTTTGCTGCCGGTATTCCATTTCTATTCGCTGTTTCCGCGCCTTCTTCTTTGGCGGTTGATTTTGCAAAAGAATTGGGAATTACACTTATCGGGTTTTGCAGAGAAGATAGAGCTACTCTCTATTCCCATCCGGAGAGGGTGCTGGGATAGGATGGAAGAGCAATGTGGAAAATGGAAAATGATACACTGTTACTATCCCTGAATTCTCCGCGCTCTTTGCGAATGGTCTGAGCGGGCTTTGCGTGAAAAAGATAAAATGGATAGGAACCTCAGATACTGCCTCTGAATTCATATCAGGCTTTGCGTGAAAGATAGTCTCCTGTTTTTCACGCAAAGAATGCAAAGGGAATGCACGCAGAGAGCGCAAAGACGACAGGGTCTATTGAAGGCACTTAATAAATGAAAAATGATGCACTGTTACTATCCCTGAATTCTCCGCGCTCTTTGCGTATGGTCTTAGCGGGCTTTGCGTGAAAAAGATAAAATGGATAGGAACCTCAGATACTGCCTCTGAATTCATATCAGACTTTGCGTGAAAGATAGTCTCCTGTTTTTCGCGCAAAAAACGCAAAGGGAATGCACGCAGAGAAGACAAGGTCGTCCGAGATTTTTTTGCTGATCCAAAAAGAAAAATTCAATATTACATTGTATTGAGAATACTCAATGAATATTATTTTGGTTCTTGGAGAA